>Ga0209405_1000131_pt1 | contig 63218 bp, 57 predicted proteins | sample COGITO_mtgs_1105_6_FD_184803 | JGI IMG/M metagenome (GOLD analysis project Ga0209405, IMG submission 184803) | Pelagic marine microbial communities from North Sea - COGITO_mtgs_110516 (SPAdes) (version 2) | ecosystem: Environmental > Aquatic > Marine > Epipelagic ...
TTCATCCAGGCATACAGACTATGCGATGTGGTACCCAGTCGTTCGGCCACCTCAGCAACGGAATAGCCTCGCTCAGTGACTTGCTTTACCGCTTCGATTTTGAATTCTTCTGTGTATCGTTTGCTGGCCATAAACACCTCTCATAGAGTTACATTTTAACGCTATTTGGTGTCTAGCAAAGTCTGGGAAGTCCAATCTTAGCGTGTGACCTTTGCTCGTTGATGGTAAGTTTAGTTGTAATAGTAACGTTGGTAGCTACTTCGTCAGCATACATTCGCATTGCTGCAGCTGAGGGAGCTAGGTTTCTTTTAGCCGTGGCAGGTGATTCCTTGTAGAGTTGTACCAAATGCTCCTTATACCGTCTCAGCGCTACGTTGCAGTTGTCTGACGTGAACTCTTGATTGCCACTGAAGTTTATGAAGTCTTCCAGCCGCTTCAAGTCTTTGGCCAGTTCTCTATCACGCTTCTTCAGCTGACCTTCGCTTTTAAGAGAGGTAGTTATCTTGTTGGTTCTGTAACCTCTATAGCGTTCTACGGCATCACTAAACAGGTGAAAGTTTTCATGACCTTTTGGAGTTTTCAATAGCTCGTTGACCGCAGATACGAGAGCCTCTGGCAGTTTCTCAGCAGTGGGATAAACCTCACTCCACTGTGGATGGTCTTGATTGGCGTAGATGCCTAAGGCGTCATCTATGGTGTCCATGAAGCCGTCCTCTCTAGGGTCTACATTGACCAGCGCACCCTGCTCTACTTTGCGTTCTTGCAGCAGAGCTTTTGCACCTTTGTTGGCTTCTCCTCTGGTTAGGTCACCAAGGCTTGTTGCGCTAATGAGTCTGCAGAGGTCTTCAAACTTTTTATTATGCTTTTCTATAGCTGCGGTGATGTCAGATGCAGGTGCAGACTTCGTCAGCTTGAGGGGTTTTACTATGTTTGTAGGGATGTTCATTAACTTGGCTTTTTCGTGCAGGGCTTTAGGGAGACTCCTCTGATACGACAGCCAGTCAGTGCTTTTGCTTAGTCTGAGATGCTTGATAGTTTTCAATGTCATGACTCCATAGTAGCAGGGTCAGAACACTATAACTATACATGGATTATACATGAGACTTTGGTATTACTTGGCGCATGCGCTTCAAAGTCTTTTAAAATCAGTAGGTTATGTGGTTTAGCGTCTTTTTATATGGTGCCCAGGAGAGGACTTGAACCTCCACCCCCTTGCGAGGACCAGCACCTGAAGCTGGCGTGTCTACCAATTTCACCACCTGGGCATTTCTTAAACTTTACTCTGTAACTCTAACCTCGCGCGTCGGTTAGATTCGACACGCAGGCGAGGTCGCTCTCAGGCGTCCTGCCTTTCGCGACACTAGGGCTTCCTGCCCGTCGTCTACCGATTTCACCACCTGGGCATTTCTTAAACTTACTCTGATGCGCAATGCTTTGCGGGTGGCTGTGCAAAACAGGCTGCGCACTATAGGTACAGCTGGGTTTTTTGTCAATTACATGGGATGAAAATATGCTTTTTGTGACCTGGTCTAGCCCTGAGGTAAAAATCTTTGCCAGTATTATTTGGTCATAGGCGTATTTGTCGAAGTAACTCAGTAGTAGAGGTCGTAGTTGGGTAGTGGTGGCATGAAGATGTTATGACAACCTCTAACTAAACTACGGATAAGGATATTACTCATGGGAATTCTACTTAAACGAATTGTGTTAATTATTACTACGACCATTGCTTTTTCAACCATTGCTTTTTCAACCATTGTTATGGCGGCATCAGAACCTACAGACGAAATGCGCTCTCTGGTGATTACAGCGGATTATGAGCCGGTTAATATCAATAAGGCCTCGGCGGCGCGAATTGCTGCTGCAATGAAGGGGGTGGGCCTGAAGACTGCCACTGCTATTGTGGCCTATCGCAAAGACAATGGGCCCTTTAAGACCATTGATGAATTGACTGAGGTAAAGGGCGTGGGCGCTGCCACTCTGCGCAAAAATCAGCGTGTAATTGTGCTCGAATAATATAAACTTGAAGTTAACAGCGCTGAAAAACCGGTTGCCTGTGCATCCGGTTTTTTTATGGGCCTGCAAATATCCAAATAACTGTAAACAGTGATATCTCTATGAGCTTAGATGCAACTATCACCCTGGGAATTTTGGCAGCTTTTCTGGCTACGGCTCTCAGTGGTCGGCTAGCGGTCGACTTTGCCTTGGCGGCGGCGATGACGGCGCTGATGTTATTTGGGGTGCTGTTGCCCGAGGAGGCCTTGCAAGGGTTCTCCAATCCGGCCATCTATATTATTGCCTGCTTTTATATAGTCTCTGCGGCGCTTAAGGAGAGCGGCGCGCTGCACTGGATGATTATGAAGTGGCTGGGCCGCAGTGCCAAGCCCAGCAAAGCGTTGCCGCGGGTTATGCTGCCCGTAGCATTTATCAGTTCAATTATTAGCAACACCCCCGTGGTGGCGATTTTTATTCCTCTGCTCCAGGACTGGGCCAAGCGCCATAAGGTGTCAGCTTCCAAGTTCTTAATTCCCCTAAGCTATGCCTCGATTCTTGGCGGCACCTGCACTCTGATTGGTACCAGCACCAATATTCTGGTGGTGGGCATGCTGCAGGGGACGGCCGAGGCTGATAGTTTGCATCTGTTTAGTCCTGCGCTGATCGGTGTGCCGCTTATTTTTATTGGGGTAGTTTATTTTGTGTTGATAGGCCATCGTCTGTTGCCCTCGCGAATGGGGGTGGCCGAGTTTGGTGCTGAGGCCAGGGAGTACGCAGTGGGCATGCGAGTTGTGCCCGGTGGAGCTCTGTCTGGCGTGAGTATTGCCGACGCGGGGCTGCGCCATTTACAGTACAGTTTTCTGTCTGAAATTCAGTCTGAGGGACATATTATCCCGGCGGTTGGGCCCGAGGAGATTCTCAGTGATAACGATGTGCTGATCTTTGTGGGTCAGCCTGAGGCAGTGACTGAGTTGCGCCAGTTTCCTGGGCTTGCCTCCGCAGAGGGCGAAGTATTTAAGCTGGATGCTCCCTATGGTTCAAGAGCACTGTTCGAAGCGGTGGTAGCACCTGTATCTAATATGGTGGGCAAATCGATTAAAGCCTCGGGTTTTCGTACCCAGTTTGGTGCCGCGATTTTGTCGGTCTCGCGCAATGGTCAGAGAATCAATCAAAAAGTGGGCAGCATTGTGCTGCGCGCCGGTGATACGCTGTTGTTAGAGGCGGCGCGGGGCTTTGTTCAGCGCCATCGCTACAGTCGTGACTTCTTGCTATTGAGCCGCCTGGACGATGTGACTATTCCCAACTTTGATAAGGCGCCTATGGCACTGGCTCTGTTGGGCCTATTTATCCTGACGGTGGTAACCGGAGTGGTACCTCTGGTTGTAGCCTCTCTATTGCTGGTCGCTGCTCTGGCACTGAGTCGCTGTATCTCTCTGGAATTTGCCCAGCGCAGTATTGATATGCGGGTGTTGCTGGCGATTGGCGCCTCTCTGTCGTTGGGGCTGGCTATTCAGAAGACCGGACTTGCAGATCTTGCTGCTATGGGGATAATAGCCGCGGCGGGCGAGAACCCGTTTATTAGTCTAGTATTGCTCTATCTGGCCACTGTATTGGCCACCGAGCTGATTACCAATAATGCCGCGGCCGTGCTGATGTTCCCGCTGGCGCAGGTATTAAGCACGCAGCTTGATGCTAGCCTGCTACCCTTCGTGATGATTACCATGTTTGGTGCCTCTGCGAGTTTTCTGACTCCCGTCGGCTATCAGACCAATCTGATGGTTCAGGGGCCAGGGGGTTATCGATTTGCCGATTTCTTTAAGGTCGGCCTATTGCTGAGTATTTTAGTGGGCATCACTGTGGTGATTGTTGTGCCTGTTCTATGGCCGCTTTAAGCATCAAAGCCGTTGGGATAAACAAATTTTAAATGAGGAGAATAAACCTGCATGACTGAGCTTACCTGTTTTAAAGCTTATGATATTCGAGGGCAATTAGGCACCGAGCTGGATGAAGATATTGCCTACAGAATTGGCCGGGCCTATGGTGAATTTCTGCAACCTGAAAGCGTCATTTTAGGTGGAGATATTCGTCTAACAAGTGAATCACTTAAAATGGCTCTTGGCGAGGGTATTCGGGATGCTGGTGGTAACGTTATTGATATTGGGATGGTGGGTACTGAGGAAGTGTATTTTGCCACCTCCCATTTAGGGACAGACGGTGGCATCGAGGTCACTGCTAGCCACAACCCTTTTGATCACAATGGTATGAAGCCCATTCGGGAGGGTTCTCGGCCCATTAGTTCCGATACTGGGCTGCTGGATATCAAAAGGCTCGCGGAAGCCAATAATTTTTCTGCTCCAGACCCTTCCCGACGGGGAAGCTATCGCAAGATTTCAATATTGGAGCCCTATCTGGACCACCTTCTAGGCTATATTGATCTATCTAAAGTAAGTCCCATAAAGCTGGTAATGAACGCAGGTAATGGCGCTGCCGGCCATGTGGTAGATGCAATTGAACAGCGTTTTCAATCCCAGGGTCTGCCGATAGAAATTGTTAAAATTAATAATGAGCCGGATGGTACATTTCCCAATGGAATTCCCAACCCGATTCTACATGAAAACCGTGCCCCAACGATTAATGCAGTGCTAGAGCATAAGGCCGATATGGGAATTGCTTGGGACGGTGACTTTGATCGCTGCTTTTTGGTAGATGAGCTGGGTAATTTTATTGAGGGCTACTATATTGTTGGCTTGCTGGCTGAGGCTTTTCTGCGCAAGAACTCCGGCGCCAAAATTGTGCATGATCCTCGCTTGACCTGGAATACTATCGATGTGGTAAAGCGCGGCGGCGGACAGGCCATTCAGTCCAAAACTGGTCATGCGTTTATTAAAGAGCGTATGCGAGCGGAAGATGCAGTCTATGGGGGCGAGATGAGTGGCCATCATTATTTCCGCGATTTCTTTTATTGTGATAGTGGCATGATTCCCTGGCTGTTGGTGATGGAGCTGATAAGCAGTAGTGGCAAGTCACTGTCCCAGCTGGTTGAAGCCATGGTTGAAGCCTACCCGTCCCCAGGGGAGATTAATCGTGCAATCTCTGACCCAGCGGCTGCCATAGAAAGAGTCCGTCAGCACTACGAAGCACAGTCTATACTAGTAGATATTACTGACGGAATTTCCATGGAATTCCCTGATTGGCGGTTTAACTTGCGTATGAGTAATACAGAGCCTGTGGTTAGACTTAATGTGGAAACCAAAGGTGATAAAAGCCTGTTGGCCAGACGAGAGTCAGAGCTGCTCTCACTGCTGGAATCTGTATGAATTTGCACAGTTGAAATAGAACACCTGCTGAAAATCTGTTGAACACATTGGAGTGTGAGAGTGGAGACTTGGTTTCTAATCCAGACGAAGTCGCGACAGGAAAGTTGTGCAATCGAAAATCTAGAGCGGCAGGGAATTGGCTCCTTTTGCCCAAGCATCATGATTGAAAAGCTATCCCGGGGCCGCAGGGTTGTAGTAAGTGAGGCTCTGTTTCCCGGTTACTTATTCGTTAATTTTGATCACAATAGAGTGTCTGCGACAACTGTGTGCTCGACCCGCGGGGTAAGCCATTTCGTATCAACTGCTGGTGTACCGGTGCGGGTGCCAGAGGACTTGATAGCCAGTTTGATGCAGCGTGATTTTGAACAGATCGGAAAGGGTATAGCGGGTGCATTAACGGCTGGCGACAATCTGGAAATTCTCGATGGGCCCTTCCGCGGGCTCAATGCGGTGTTTACTCAACCAGACGGTGATAGCCGCGCCATTGTCCTGATTAATTTTCTAAATCAGCCGGTCAAAGCTGTTATGTCACTCGCTAGCCTACATAAGCTTGATAGGGCAAAGGCTAGCTAATTGGGGGCTTTCGGTAATAAGCATGAACGGTATCGAGTTCAAGCGCTAGATTGATGTACAACAAATCGTGTATAGATGTCGGGAGCAACAACAGGGAGTAGTGCATGTCAGGCAAGTACCACGCCGCCTTATCTTACAAATTAAACCGCAGTAACCGGGGTAATTACTGGTTTTGGTGTACTGTTGTTAGTCTTGTCATTTTCAGTAATGGTGCATCGGCACAGAGTACAGAGTAAAGCTGAGAAGGATATCTCTGAGGGGCTGAGTGAGGCTCGAGCTATGTGTGCTGAGCTGACTACTCAAGAAAAAGCGCTGGCCGCCGCTACTGGCTATGGTATTGAAAAATTGTGCAAAACCTTGGAAACAATGCATGACAAGGGAGGCAGTTTGACTGCTTCAGAGGCTCTGGTGGTGCCGCGCAAGACAATGGGCCGCAACGGGGATATCGTCGAACAAGATAGGGATCCTCTGGAGGAAAAACGTACCGCAGAAGACGAAGCTCGATCGGAACAGAGGCAGAGCAGATTTGCTGGTGATCAGCTAAAGCCTTTTGGCTATGATTTGTTTGCCGGCGAGCCTACAACTTTTGAGCCCGCATCTCGTATTCCGGTTTCGCCGGACTATCTGTTGGGCCCTAGGGATAATCTCGAAGTGCTGCTTTTTGGAAGCCACAATGCCTCTTACTCTTTGATGGTTGGCCGTAACGGTGCTATCGATTTCCCTGGCCTAGGACCTATCGTTGTGGCAGGTATGAGCTTTGCCGATGTCAAAATGATGCTCCAGCATCGCATTGCTGAGCAGATGCTGGGGGTCCAGGCAAGTATCACCCTAGGCGAGTTGCGGTCAATACAGGTATTTATTCTGGGTGAGGCATACAAACCGGGCTCCTATACTGTCTCATCCCTCTCAACTATTACCAACGCGCTGTTTGTTAGCGGGGGTCTCAGTGATATAGCTTCACTGCGTGGTATCAGACTTAAAAGGGGCGGCAAAGTGATTGCTCACCTCGACCTCTATGACCTGCTGATAGAGGGTGATACCTCTGATGACAAGCGCCTGCAGTCTGGTGATGTTATCCATATTCCCAGTGTCAAAAAAACTGCCTCTGTTGACGGGGAAGTGCGTCGGCCCGCTATCTACGAGTTAAAAGACGAAATCACTGCCAAACAGTTGTTAGAACTTGCCGGAGGCGCTTTGCCTAAAGCCTATGTGCAGGGCGCTTCTATTAGCCGTGTGGGTGACTCTGGGTTTATGACCGTTCTTGATGTCGATTTGAGCTCCAGAGAAGGCAGTCAGTTGCCAGTGCAAAACGGTGATTTGCTAAATATTAGTGCTGTGGCAGAGCATAAAGAGCTGTTTGTTTCAATGCGAGGTCATGTGCACTATCCATGTGATTTTCTTTGGCAATCCAATCTGAGGGTGTCGGATATTGTCAAGGATATTAAACATCTCATGCCTAGTGTTGCTTTGGATTTTGCGCTTATCCGTCGAGAGATGCCGCCTGTGGGTCAGCTGATACCCGTATTTGTGAATCTGGGAGCTGCGTTGGCTGATACAGGTAGTCAAGCTGATGTGGTTTTATATCCCCGAGATCAGTTACAGATCTTTTCCCTTAATGACGAGCGTCAAGGACTGGTCGAGAGCCTAATCGCTGAGTTGAAACAGCAGTCCCGGTCTGGAGCTATGGCATCTGTTGTGATCGTTGCCGGTAAAGTGAAGTCTCCCGGTGAATATCCACTAACCGAAAATATGACATTAACTCAGCTGATTGCCGCAGCTGGTGGACTTACAGAGGATGCCTTCATTCAGGGGGTTGAGTTATCCCGCTACGATTTTAGTCTGGCCGAGCAAACTGACTCCCACCATGGGATTTTCGATCTTGAGCAGGCCTATCTGAGTCCAGAAGCAGACCCTCGACTAAGTCCTTACGTGAGAGTCTCGGTCAGAGCTATCCCGGAATTTCAAGAAAGTTTTGAAGTTACACTCGAGGGTGAAGTTCAGTTTCCCAGTGTCTATAGATTTGCCAGGGGGGAAACTCTATCGCAGGTGATTGAGAGAGCTGGGGGGCTAACTAGCTTGGCTCACCCACAGGCTGCTGTTTTTACTCGCGAAGCATTGCGTATCCAGGAGAAAAAAAGACTTGAAAAGCTTAGGAATCGACTCAAAACAGATATTGCAGCTGTGAGTATTGAGCGGGTCAATGAGGGCAAGCCCAGTCAGCTGGCTGACGCCCAAGCCCTGCTGGGTGAGTTGAGCGCAGCAACCGCTCTGGGCCGACTGGTGGTCAGTTTGCCGGAGGTGCTTCAAGGCACTCAGGATGATGTGAAGTTGAAGGATGGTGATATGTTAGTGGTTCCCCAATACCAGCAAGAGGTCGCCGTGCACGGTGAAGTTCAACAGCCAACGGCACATTTCTTCAGAGACAAGTTGGATATTAGTGACTATATTGATTTGAGTGGAGGCACGAACTCCCGAGCCGATCAAAGGCGTATTTACGTGGTTAAGGCTGATGGATCGGTGGTGCTGCCCAGAAAATCTGGCTGGTTTAATCGCAGGCGCATGAGTATCGAACCCGGTGATACGATAGTGGTGCCTCTGGATATAGATCGCAAGGATAGTTTGACCGTTTGGGTTGAGGCAAGCCAGATTATCTATCAGTTGGCCCTGGGGGCGGCAGCTGTAAACAATCTGAAATAGCTGTAGATTGGAAAAGGGACTTTTGCAGGCATGACTACTGGACTGTCAGTCAGGACGTTGTTGGTCGCCAAGATTAAAATATTTATTTTGGCTGTGCTGTTTGTTTCGGTATCTGCTGGCACTGCGGCGGAACCATGGATAGACACTCGTCATCCCATGCTCAGAACTGATATTGAACGCCTTTCCCAAGCCGGTATTATTACTGTGCCTATTAATACCTGGCCTCTAATGTGGGGGGGTACTCTTAATAATCTGGAAACCTACAAAAATCCGATATTACCTGAATTGCAGGATAGCTATGGACGTGCGGTATCCGCAGGTAGGCGTGCTACACGGACAGGTAGTATCCGCTTAGAAGCCCGTCTATCAGTCGCCAGTGAATCACAATTATTTCGTCACTACGGTGGTCAGCCCCGGGATCGAGCGTCAATTTCTCTGCGACGCAGAAATATTACTGACCACTTTGCCTACAACCTTGAGATTACCCGCGTCAATCATCCCTGGGATGGAGATCAAACCCATTATGACAACAGCTATTTTGGATTTGTGGTGGGTAACTGGGTTGGTCTGCTGGGCAATATAGAGCGGTGGTGGGGGCCGGGTTGGAATAGCAGCCTGATACTGAGTAACAATGCGCGTCCCGCCCCTGGCTTGACATTGCAAAGAAACTATTCAGATGCTTCAGAACTGCCGATTATAAGGTGGCTTGGACCTTGGACTACCAGTGCTTTTATAGCTCAGCTTGATGATAAGCGACATATTGATAAGGCTAAATTAGTTGGTATGACTCTTGGGTTTAGGCCAGGGAGATCGCTAGAAATTAATCTGCGTCGCACCGCCCAATGGGGCGGCGAGGGCAGACCGCAGGGATTTAAAAATTTTATTGAATTGGTCACCGGGCTTTCAGATAATTGTGAGACCTCTGACTGCCGGCAGGATGAGCCTGGCAATCAACTGGCAGCGATTGATGTTAGCTGGCATATGCCCAGGCTGAACACCACGATCTATGCGCAGACTGTGAATGAGGATGAGTCTGGCGCTCTGCCGTCGAGAAGCTCCCGGCAGGATGGCCTAAAAAAAGGTATTTCAAGCCCATTTTTTAGCGGCCAGATATTTATTGAGGATGACAATACTTCGACCCTTACATTTTCTCAGCAGTACAATATTTTATATAACCACAGTATCTATAAAACAGGCTACCGCTATCAGGGCAGGGTGGTAGGGGCTACCTGGGATAATGACTCTAAAGTGGCCAGTCTTGGTATATTGGGTTTACTGAGTAATGGTGACGTAATGGAAGTTCGATATTCGTTCGGTGATATCAATATGGATAGTATTAACGCCTTGCCGTCACAGCATAGCATTAGTACCAGAGGTGGGGAGATTAATCTGCTGACGATCAAGTTCCGGCGTTCATTTCTTTGGGGAGAGGCTGAAATAGAAGGCTGTTATTCTACTGAAGGGATCGATGAATTTGGCCGCCAAGATGGCAAGTTGAGCTTGGGGGCCACTTTGACCCATAGGTTTGACTAATAAATACACTACAATTACAGCTTCCTGTACTAATTCCCCAAAAAAACCCCTAAAATATTTCATGAATAGAGTTTGGGGTTGATAGGCTATGTGGGCACAGCATCGATTGTTAAGTAATCCTTTTGCTCTCGATCTGCGGGCGCTGGCGTTACTGCGCATTGGCGTAGGTCTGCTATTGTTGTCAGATCTTGCAATCCGTGCGCCAGATTTGGTGGTGTGGCTAACTGACAGCGGAGTTTTATCGCGAGAGCGATCAATGGATTACAGCTCACCATGGCGCTGGTCAATCTATTGGTTAAATGGCAGCGCGCTATGGGCAGGCACAGTGATGGTTCTGGCGGCATTAGTTGCCGTTATGCTGACACTTGGGGTGCGCACGCGTATAGCCTCTATAGCAAGCTTTATACTGTTGTTGTCCCTTCACAATCGCAACCCAATGCTTCTGCAGGGCGGGGATAATCTTTTGCTATTGCTGTTATTCTGGGGCTGTTTCTTGTCCTGGGGAGAGCGAGCATCCATTGATTCCGCCATGGTGCAAAAACCAAGGTCTTCTGATTACTATTTCAGTGCATCCAGTGTCGCTTTGGTATTACAGGTTTTGTCGGTTTACTTTTTTTCTGCCCTTCTTAAGACCGGCGATGAATGGGTCAAGGATGGCACTGCCATTTATTATGCTATGCACAATGATCAGTTTGCCTTTGCTTTGGCACCTTTCTGGCGGGAATGGCATGGTTTTACTCAGCTACTAACCCATTATGTATGGTGGCTTGAGCTATTGGCCCCAATCCTGGCGCTGGTACCACTGTGGTTTGTCGGGTTCAGAACTTTGGCGCTTCTGGCCTTGATCGCCCTGGAAATAGGCTTTATCTTTAATTTGCGTATCGGGCTGTTCCCCTATATTTCTATTATCTCGTTATGTGCACTGCTGCCTTCAGCGGTGATGGATGCACTCTGGGGCGCTTCCAAGCGTTCAGGTCCTGCAATACAGATGTATTTTGACAAGGATTGCTCATTTTGTGAGAAAACCTGTTATCTATTGCGCTATATATTGGGCTTATCTAGAGCAGAGATTTCGGCGGCTCAGGATGATAAGACTATTGGCCCGGTGCTGGAGCGCGAGAATAGCTGGGTCGTGATTGACGAGCAGGGCCGTCAACGATTGCGTTGGGATGCTTTGGTTTATGTTGTGCAATCCAGCCCAAGATTTGGCTGGATTTCGAGGCTATTGCGAGGATGCGGTGGGTTCGGAGATCGCATTTATAACTGGATCGGGGCGCAGCGCTACGGTTTTGGTCGGATCACTGCTATATGTCTACCCTGGCGTAACCAGTACCCTCGTATTGGCATATTAGGCTCAATCTGCGCTGGCGTTATTGCTGCGCTATTATTTTGGCAGAATATTTCATCCATCAAACAATGGAATCCCATACATGGTGTGGATACTGGCATTGCTGCTGACTATAGGGTGCCAGCTCCAGAGTTTTTTGCCCCATGGTACCGCGGTCTTCGTCTGGACCAGCACTGGGCTATGTTTGCTCCTTGGCCTCAAAAGAATGATGGTTGGTTTATTGCTCCCGGTATTCTGGCCGATGGCCGATTAATAGCGGCTGATGCGGAGATATTGCAAGCCCCAGTGGCAGAGCGACCAAATAGCTTTGCAGGCCAGTTTAAAAACTATCGTTGGCGCAAGTATCTAAGCCGCCTCTGGCTTAAGCGTTATTCAAAATACCGCGCTGATTATGGTGCCTGGATATGTCGTGACTGGAATAATCATCGCTCAGGGCCTGACCAGCTCCAGGCACTTGACTTTTATTACATAAAGTCCAGAACCCAGCCGCCAGGGCAAAAAACCATAGAAAAACCCTACCGCTTGATGCGTTATCACTGCTTTGATAAAAGTCTGCTACAGTCAGAGCCAGTGCGGCTTGCAGTGAAGAAATTAGGAGGTAGAAAATTGATAGAAGCTTTAGGCGTAGACTAATTTTTAGGATATTGCAAATTCGACGTGACATTCTATTCTCGATTCAATACAATTCTCCGGCGTAACATTAAGAATTTATCGACAGCGCTTTGCTAGCGTCGTTGCGTCTAATAATTGGGAAATTAAGGCTTTTATCTAGTCTTGACGCAAGGAATTAGGCACGATCAGTGACTGCTGCGGTTTTGGAATCTTTTATACAATGGAATTAAAATTATGTTTGCCAAGAAAAAATTAACGTTATTTCTCTCTGCCATTTTGTTTGCACCAGTAAGCTTTGGTGAGGAAACTTCTGGTGCTGTGTCTGAAGCTGAGTCTGAGGTTGAAGCTAAAGGCGGTGATAAGGCAGGAACAGTTGCGGGAATGTCAATTTCTACAGCGGTAGTGGTTGGTGTAGTGGGTGCGGCGGTTGTGGCCAGTGCTCTAGATGATGACGATACTGGCGGTGGCGATACTGGCGGTGGCGATACTGGCGGTGGCGATACTGGCGGTGGCGATACTGGCGGTGGCGATACCGATGGTGGTGGCGATACCGATGGTGGTGGCGATACCGATGGTGGTGGCGATACCGATGGTGGTGGCGATACCGATGGTGGTGACACCGGGGGTACCACTGGTACTACGGGTACAACTGGTACCACAGGAACTACAGGAACTACAGGAACCACTGGAACTACAGGAACCACAGCTACCTCTAGTAGCTCCTCAACCTAAGAGTTCAGTCGTTCGAAAGTACTTGCAGAGGGGTAACAATGTTACCCTTTTTTGCATTTTGTTATTTTTGGTTTAACTAATGCAGCGTCACAGAGCCTTGATTTTACTGGGTTTATTCGTGTTGAGCGTTGAGGCCAGCGCTTCTGACTTTGGCACAACGGGGCTCATTGATATCCCTACTGCTCGAATGGCCTCCGATGGCACTCTTACCTCATCGGCTGCGATTCAAAGTAGAACTAATTCTTACTCCATTACCTATCAAGCTACGCCCTGGTTAGAGGGCACTTTCCGTTACACTGGCTTCAATAAATTTTTTCACTACGACCGTAACTATGAGGCCAAGCTTTTACTTCAGCGCGAAGGGAGCTTCAAGCCCCAGATTGCAGTCGGAATCAGAGATCTGGTGGGGACCGGTGTCTTCGGGTCCGAATATCTGGTTGCCTCAAAAATGATTGGAAATTTTGATATTACCCTAGGGATGGGTTGGGGGCGATTAGCTGGCAAGGGCATGTTCAAAAACCCGTTGACGCAACTTTCAGAGTCTTTTGGCGGCAGAGATGAGTTCTCAGGTACTGGGGGAGAATTATCGTCTGGCACATTTTTTCGGGGTGAGCAAGCTGGTCTGTTCGGCGGGCTAAGCTACAGTTTGGCATCACTACCTGTCGAGTTGATGCTGGAGTACCACCCAGATCAATATTATTGGGAGTCTGATTATCAGGGCTCTTATAAGCCAGAGAGCCCTTGGACTGCTGGGATAAGTTGGGAAGCGCTCCCTGGAGTCAAGTTGTCACTGTCACGCCAGCATAATCAGGAATGGGGTATAAGTCTGTCTGCTGCCATAGATACCAAGGCTAGACCTGTGCGTCGCTCTCCCTATGTTATGGCATCTAGCCGGGATATTGCTGGTTCCGACTTGCCTTCCATGCTTAACAAAGAGCAATGGTATGATCTATTGCTTTACGACGCTGAGCGCTCAGGCTTGATTTTAGTCGAGGCGACTATTGACCGAGAGACACAGGTAGCGACATTAGTCATGGGCAATAAAGCCTATCCCATTTGGGCAGATGCCATCGCACAGATGACTGTGTTGGCAGATTTGCATCTGCCTTCAAGGGTCAAGTCCCTAAGGTTTGTGATTGAAGAGGAGGGACATCAGGTATATACCTTGCCCATCCGCAGGCCCTCACGTAACGCTTTTGGTGATACTCCCAAAATGCGGCGAAAAGTTAAATTACTGCCAGCAAAAGCGCCTGAAGTTCCTCAGCACAGGACAGACTTTGTGCAGAAAAAATTGTTTATCGATGCAAATCTATCCACCAGATTCCAACTATTTGATCCCGATGATCCTGCGCGATATCAGTTGTATGGAAAACTGGGAATCAGTCTGGCACTTCCAGACAGCTGGGCTTTGAGAGGAGCTTACACGCTAGACATCACAAATACGTTCAAAGAAAGCAAAAGAGAGTCTGACTCCACACTCCCGCATGTGCGCTCAGATATTGTTAAATACTTAACTGAGGGCTCCACTGGGCTTGATTCTCTGTTCCTTGAAAAGCGCGGTAGTTTGACTCCTCAGCTTCATTATCGTGCTTATGGAGGTATTCTTGAGGAAATGTATAGTGGCGTTGGGGGAGAAGTGCTGTATCAACCCTATCAGTCGCGACTTGCATTTGGGTTAAGCAGTAATTGGGTACAGCAAAGGGACTACGATAAAAGTTTTGATCTCCTCGAATACCAGACGACTACCGCTTTTGCCAGCGCTTATTGGGCATCCCCATTCTATAATTTTGATTTCGCAGTGCATGCTGGCCGATATCTTGCCAAAGATTTTGGCGCTACGATTGAAGTTAGACGAACTTTCTCGAATGGCTGGATGATAGGGCTCTGGGCGACAATCACTGATGTTCCATTTGAAGATTTCGGAGAAGGAAGTTTTGATAAAGGCATGTTTTTTAAAATTCCTCTAAACACCTTGTTTAATCAAAATATAAGATCGGCCTACAGTACCAGGGTCAGACCTATTCAAAGAGATGGAGGTGCTCGGCTTGAGGATTTTAGCGGCAATATTTGGTGGGATCTGCGTGCTGTACGCTACGATGCACTAATGCATAATAATGATAGGATGAATCCATGAAGGCACTGCGAATAAGCTGCGCTTTGGCCCTCCTATCGGTTACTATGTCCGGGTGTTCGGTCAGATCCAGCCAGCTATCTGGTATCCTTGAGGTTTTTCAGGCGTCAACTGAAAATTATATGGATAGCGCATGGCTGATTCGGTATGGAGATTATCGTGCACAGGTGCAGGCTTTGTCTTTTGAAGGTGGGGTGCTATTTTCTAATAGGGAAGGGGACCAGTTGTATTTTAACGGTTGGACTATTACCCGGGCATCAGGGTTAGGCACGCTGCGAGGACGTTGGTCAGTTTATGATGACTCCAGGGGGCGGCACTTCACTAAACGCAACAGGAGGACTACCTTTCCTAGTTGTTCAGCCTGGCAAAGTTTAACGGTGAGGGGAGTCACTGAATATACCCAAACGTGCCCAGGGGCTAATGATTACGAGAATAGTATTTTAGTCAATTCAGAGGGTGAAATTACCTTGATTAGGCAGAGTTTGAGCGGTGGCTCCAGTTTTGTAACCTTGAGTAAACTATGAAATTGGGTCTGAAGTATTAGGTGCTTACAGGAAAAATAATGTTTTATGAATGATCTGATCAGAAACAGAATTGGATTGGCAGCAATATTGCTGTGTTGGGCCGTTGGTACTCTTTCTCAAGAAGGGCTCAACGATGCTCGCAGAATGTGTAGCGATATGACCGAAAAAGATATTGCCATGGCCAAAGCTGCTGGCTATGACGTCGAGAAGCTATGCCGTGGAGTAAGCTCGATTGAAGCTAAAGAAGTTTCAGAGACTCAGGATACTGATGGGCTATTTGTCCCGAGGCGCACCATATCCTCGCCAAATAATTTCGATCAAGATCAGGGCGGTGAGGCCCTGCCCGAGCAAAAAGATGGCAAGCTAACTGATAATTTTCCATGGGTGTGGAATGATAGTGAAAAATCTTGGGAAGCGAAGGGCGAGGAATTGAAGCCTTATGGCTATGACTTATTTGCCAATGAGTCAACAACATTTGCGCCTGAAACTAACATACCTGTGTCCGCAGACTATTTACTTGGTCCAGGTGATTCTCTAGAGGTTCTCCTATTTGGAAAAACAAACAACTCACATTCCATAGAGATCAATCGTAATGGCATAGTTGACTTTCCTGGTCTTGGACCTGTTGGTTTAGCGGGCTTAACATTCGTCGAAGCCAAAGAAATGATAAAAACCCGAATTTCGGCGCAAATGATTGGGGTCGAAGCTAGTATTAGCATGGGTGCTCTGCGCACAATGCAAGTCTTTGTTTTAGGTGAGGCATACAGGCCTGGCGCCTACACAGTTTCATCGTTGGCGACTATTACTCATGCATTATTTAGTAGTGGTGGAGTTTCTGATATAGCCTCCCTGCGAAACATTCAGTTAAAGAGGGCTGGACAGCTGGTGACTGTTCTAGACCTATATGATTTATTGATGAGCGGTGACACTTCAAATGATATGCGTCTTCAAGCCTCTGATGTTATTTACATCCCGACAGTCGGTGACATGGTTTCTGTGTCTGGCGAAGTCCGACGTCCGGCAATTTATGAAATCAAGTCGAAGACTTCGGTCCAAGGGTTGCTTGACTTGGCTGGAGGATTGAAAGCTAAAGCATTCTCCAAGAATGCTAGGATTGATCGAGTTGATAGCGACGGTTTTATGACTGTGGTCGACGTTAATCTATCGGCTGGAGACGCTAGCTCACAACTTCTCAAAGCTGGTGATCATTTGACTGTGGATTCTGTGGTTGAGGCTCAAAAGAATGTAGTCTCACTAGTCGGGTATGTTCATAGGCCGGGAGAATTCAGCTGGTGGGCTGGGATGCGTGTGTCCGACCTAGTCAAAAGTCTAGATCAATTTCCTAAAAAATTAGACTTAAACTTTGCTTTGCTAACCAGAGAGCGGTCCCCGGCGGGTGAGATTGAAACTCTTAGAATTGATCTTGAGTCAGTACTAACTCAGCCAGGCTCGAAAGAAGATGTTCATTTAAAAGCAAGAGATATAGTGAAAGTTTTTGCACTGGACGGCAGTCGTAAAGAGGGTTTGGAGGAGACCTTGTTGGCTTTGCAAGCCCAGTCACGTTCTGGCGGCCTGCCGGAGATCGTTTCTGTAGCTGGTTCTGTAAAGTTTCCTGGTACATATCCCTTAACTAAAGGCATGACTTTGGCGCATTTAGTGGAGGCGGCAGGGGGGTTGGGACAAGCTGTTTACTCAGATGTAGTAGAAATATCTAGAGCGGACCTTGCTTATACCGACCGTGTTAATTATCAAGTGTATGCTGTGGATCTGGCAGAGGAAATGCAGCTTGGCAGTGAAGGTTTTCTTCTACGACCATATGATTCAGTAACTTTAAGAGTGTTGTCGGAGTTCCGTTCTGAGTCCAAAGTCGAACTCAAGGGAGAGGTCCGGCTACCAGGGGTTTATGATTTTGAGCGTGGTGAAACATTACGTGAAGTGATAGATAGGGCAGGTGGGTTCACTGACTTGGCATTTCTGGACGCGGCAATTTTTACTCGAGACTCATTGCGCAAGGAGGAGGAAAAGCAGCTTAGAAAGCTAAAGAAAGACATGCTGGGTGAGATAGATGCAAAACAGGTTAAGGCAATTGGTGTTAAAGCGCCTGATGCTCAGGGCACCGACGAAGCCAGGCAGGCGCTTTTGGCCTCCTTTGACTCCACTGAGGCTACTGGTCGCTTAGTTATTGATTTACCTGGTATTGTTGATGGCTCTGTTGCTGATATTCCACTTCGATCTGGCGATGTACTTGGGATTCCCGAGTTCCGCCCATCAGTGGCAGTGATCGGTCAGGTGTATCAACCTGTGGTATTCACTTTCGACCCAAAACTCGGCGTGACTGATTATTTGTCAATGGCTGGCGGACTTAGGGAAGATGCAGATCAAAAGGCGATATACGTAATTAAAGCATCTGGTGCAGTAGATATCCCTCGACGAAGATTGCTGAGTTTTGCTGGGCAACCTGCTTCTATCGAGGCAGGGGATACTATTGTAGTTCCGCAGAGAACTGAAGAGGAGTTGTCCGGGCTACCATTAGTGACTAAAGCAAGCCAGATTATTTATCAGCTCTCATTGGGAGCCGCTGCGTTAAATCAGCTAAACAGAAATTGATCGGGAGCTAGCGCGACTCCTGTCGATTGAATTAGCCAATCAGGACACAATTTCGTCAAAGAGAACAAAGATTAAAGGAGTAACTACCGTGCAGAATGAAATGCGGCCAACCTTAGCCTATGGTGATGAAGTTGATGTTAAAGAACTGTTTTCAATTTTATGGGCTGGGAAGAATAGAATAGTTGCTATGACAGCAGTTTTTGCACTTGCGTCAGTTTTTTATGCGCTTTCCATTGCCAATGAATTTAGAGCGACAGCAGTTATATTTCCATCTCAGGGTGGCGGCTCTTCCATGCTGGGCTCAATGGCAGCTCAGTTCGGTGGTTTGGCGTCTCTTGCTGGAATAAATATCGGAGGCAATAGCTCTGGTGAGTCTGATCGTGCTCTAGAGATCATGACCTCGCAGAGCTTTATTGTGGAATTTATCGAGCAGAACGATTTGGCTGTTCCTCTGTTTGCTGCTGAGGGGTGGAATAGGGACAGTAATCAACTCGAGATTAACTCCGACCTATATGATTCTAAAGAGCAGAGATGGCTTCGGGATTCACTGCCAGGCCGACCCTCTGAACCATCAAGCTGGGAGCTTTATCAGGCCTTTCTTGAGCGTTTGTCCGTTGTTGAGGAGAACAAAGGAGGACTAGTGGTCGTCTCAATAGAATATTTCTCGCCCGAGATGGCCAGAGATTGGGCTGATACTTTTATTACTGCCATTAATGAACATATGCGCCAGCGTAAATTAATGCAGGTGAATAGAAATATCGAATACCTCGAGGCTCAAATTCAGAAAACTGCAATTGCCGATATGCGAGAAGTGTTTTATCAGGTTATTGAAGAGCAAATAAAGAGTAAAATGCTAGCTGAGGCCAGTCCGGAGTATGTTTTTAGTACTGTTAATCGCCCCATGCTACCGGAGATAAAGTCCAAACCAAGCCGGGCTCTCATTTGTGTGCTGCTTACGTTGCTGGGCGCGGTCTTTGGTGGGCTTTTCGTGCTCTTTCAGCATTATTTAACTATCTCTAAATTGAGAAGTTAGGCTGTATCGATTAATGAATAACTTCCTATTTTCCGAACAAGATCTTTTAAAGCTCTCAGCTATGATTATTCTGGCTGGCGCCTTTTTCGGCCTGTTTGGACTTGTTATCATGCTGATTCTTCAGTGGTTGACCCGACAGACTTATGCTCAGGACGTTGTTGAGAAGCATGGTATTGCAGATTCCGGTGCTTCGAGATTGGGTGGCCTCGCCGTGATGCTCACTACCTTCGCCATTTTATTGCTAGCATCGCTGTCCGGCCTAACCAGCTCTGATGTTGGTCCCTTAGGAATTCACCTGTTTGGATGGTTTGGATGTATAGCTTGTGCAATTCTTGGGCTAATAGAAGATTTTCGCAATAATGTGCTTGCTCCCAGATATAGATTATTGTCAAAAGCTATCATCTTTGCGATTGTATTCTGGTTGTGGCCTGCTCTAGTTCCTAGTGAGATAGGCATAGAGCTAGTCGATATGATGCTAGATATTACTCCATTGGGATGGCTGATTACCGTCTTATTCTGCGTTGGCTTTCTTAATGCGGCAAATATGGCCGATGGTGCCAATGGTCTTATGCCGGGCATATTTTTCATTGCATTCACTGTTTTTTATTTACAAACAGGCGGGTTAGCTTATTCTGCGATGATGACCAGTAGTGGTTTGTTTTTAATTTTCAACGTGATCTCAGGGAGACTTTTCTTGGGAGATGCCGGGTCCTACGGATTGGGTGCGGCAGTAGCTTTATCCGGGTTGTACCTTTACTCGAATGACCTCTTCTCCGCCGCGTTTCTTGCAGCATTGCTGATGTATCCCTGTGTTGAGCTATTGGTTAGTATGGGACGCCGACTACTTTTAGGTAGGTCGATGTTTCTACCCGATAATGATCATTTGCACAATCGTATTTATTTCCACCTACAGCGCTATCTGGGTTCTAAGACACTGGCAAATTCGATTACTGGACTGGCGGTTGTCCTATCCACTTCTGGGTTGGCAATGGTTGGCTATTTTGCGAATTGGTGGCCAGTGACAGATGATCGATGGATATTTGTTTTTGCTGTTCAGTCCGTTATTTATTTCCTTGTTTTTACTATCTCTGGTGCTAACCGCGTGGTAACCCAGTATGTAGTTCAGGATTAAGTCTCCAAAGAAGTAGCCTTTAAAATTCTAATTTAGAAGATATTGCTACCACAGCGCCTAGTAACCTGTGTTAATATTGCGCCTTGTTCATTTCATGAACGGTTGAGCATTTGACGTGGCCAAGTGGTTTGGAATGATTTATTAGTCAGATGTCGGACGGACTTGCTTCGGGAAAAAGAGTGAGATATGACCCCAGAAGAGATAGAGCTGAGAACTCTCAGGTTGCTTGAGGTAAATCCTCATTTGACTCAGCGAGAACTTGCGTCTGAGTTGGGGCTTAGTTTAGGCAAAACGCACTATGTCGTTAAGGCTCTGATAGATGTTGGTTGGCTAAAACTGAGTAACTTTCGACGTTCCGATAATAAGCTCGGGTACGCCTATTTGTTGACTCCTCAGGGTGTATTAGAAAAAGCAGCAATTACTCGAAGATTTTTAATTCGAAAGCAGGCCGAGTACGAGAAACTCCGTGGAGAAATTGAGCAGTTGGAATTGGAAGTTGTTGAACAGTCAATAAAAGCGTTTGATAGCTCAGGAAAAAAATCCAGAATTAATTAAATTCGCTTTGGGTTATAGATAATATGAAATCACAATCAGCAGACAACTCAAAAATAGCAGTTATAGGTTTGGGCTATGTGGGTCTTCCGCTGGCTGTTGAGTTTGGGAAAAAACATGATACCTGGGGTTACGATATAAGTCAGGCTCGGATATCGGAGCTCAGTTCTGGCATGGATCATACTCTTGAGGTGGCGCCAGACGAGCTGTCTCGAGCCACCAAGTTGATATTTACGGCAGAGCTTGAAAGTATTAGAGAGTGTCAGATATATATTGTCACGGTTCCCACGCCCATTGATAAGGCCAATCGACCAGATTTAAGACCATTGCAGAGAGCAAGCGAGACAGTTGCTAGCGTCCTTGGTCGAGGTGACATTGTTATTTACGAGTCTACCGTTTACCCAGGCTGTACCGAGGAAGTATGCGTGCCCATCCTAGAGGACATATCGGGGCTAAAATATAATATTGATTTCTTCTGTGGTTATAGTCCAGAGAGGATTAATCCAGGTGACAAGGTCAATACTCTGACAAAAATCAAAAAAGTGACCAGTGGCTCAAATGTGGCGACTGCTTCGCTGGTAGATAGCCTTTATCTTTCTATCATTGATGCGGGGACTTTTCCGGCTGCATCAATCAAAGTCGCGGAGGCGGCTAAAGTTATTGAAAATACTCAGAGGGATCTGAATATTGCCCTTGTAAACGAGCTCTCTGTGATTTTTGACCGCCTAGATATTGATACTCTGGATGTGCTCGAGGCCGCCGGGAGTAAGTGGAATTTCTTGCCTTTTAGGCCTGGTATGGTTGGCGGCCATTGTATTGGTGTTGATCCGTACTATCTAACACATAAATCTGAGATGGTTGGCTACAATCCACAGGTGATTTTGGCTGGGCGGCGGATCAATGACAATATGTCCCGCTATGTTGGCAAGTGTGTAATTAAACGAATGGTTCAAAATAGCATTGACCTGTCTTGTGCAAAAATTGCTGTGCTGGGAATTACGTTTAAAGAGAATTGTCCAGATATTCGCAATAGTAAGGTTGTTGACTTAGTGCATGAGTTAGAGTCATGGGGGGTTGATATTCTTATTGCCGACCCTTGGGCAGATCCAGACGAAGTGAAAACTGAGTATGATTTTGATTTGGTAGATTTTGACAGGCTAGAAGATGTCGATTCGATTATTGTGGCAGTGGGCCACAATGAATATAGGTCTCTAGGCGCGACAGATCTGAAGCGTATGGTGCGCTCAGAGAAACCAGTTTTGGCTGATATTAAAGGTCTGTATGAACGTGAGTCACTCAGTAAATTTGGTTTTACCGTATTTAGGCTTTAACAGGGGCCCGAGACATGAAGAACTTCGCATTAATCGGCGCCTCTGGCTACATAGCGCCAAGACACCTCAAGGCTATTAAAGAGACAGGGAATAATCTTGTTGTGGCTATGGATATTAATGATTCTGTGGGGATTATGGATAGTCATTTTCCCGAGGCTGAATTTTTTACGGAGTTTGAAGAGTTCGTATCCTTTATCGAGGATCAAAAGCTAAAAGGCCAGAGCCTAGACTACATCGCAATTTGCAGTCCAAACTATTTGCACGTTCCCCATATGAAGTTTGCTCTGCAAAATGGTATCGATGTTATCTGTGAGAAGCCATTGGTTCTCTACTCGGATGATATCGATATATTACATCGCTATGAGGAGATGTATGGAGCCAGGGTCAACTCAATTTTGCAGCTGCGCTTGCATCCATCAATCATAGCTCTGCGAGAGAAAGTAGCTGCCGCGCCTGAAGATCATGTCTTTGATGTAGATCTGACCTATCTCACCTCCCGTGGAAAATGGTATTTAAAGTCCTGGAAAGGTGTCGATAAAAAATCCGGTGGTGTGGCTACTAACATTGGTGTGCATTTTTACGATATGTTGCACTTTATCTTTGGTGATATGAAGCACAATGAGGTTCATTTTAAGGATGAACGCACTGCCAGTGGCTACATCGAATACGAGCGAGCCAGGGTCAAATGGTTTTTGTCCATCGATGCCAAGAACCTGCCCGATAATGCCATTCAAGGAGAGAAGCTAACGTATCGGAGCATTATGGTGGGGGGTGAAGAATTGGAGTTCTCTGGAGGCTTCACCGATCTGCATACTCAGAGCTATCAAAACGTACTGGCTGGCACAGGCTTTGGTATAGGGGAAAATCGCGTCGCTATAGAAACGGTGGAGGCTATTCGCGATAAGCCAGTTGTTGAGGCTGGTGATAAAGCTCATTCGCTACTTAGTAAAGTTCTGGGAAAATAAACCTGATGGATTATTATCAACACGAGACGGCTATAGTCGACGAGGGTGCCCAGGTTGGAAAAGATAGCCGTATTTGGCACTTTGCCCATGTTTGTGGTGGTGCGAAAATTGGTCAGGGAGTGTCATTGGGTCAGAATGTCTTTGTTGGCAACTCCGTGGTTATTGGTGATGGGTGCAAAGTGCAAAACAATGTATCTGTCTACGACAATGTATATCTGGAGGATGAGGTGTTCTGTGGGCCATCCATGGTCTTTACCAATGTCTATAACCCCAGATCCGGCATCGAGCGCAAAGACCAGTATAAAGACACCAGAGTTAAGAAGGGCGCAACCCTGGGTGCTAACTGCACCATTGTCTGTGGGGCCACTATCGGACGCTATGCATTTGTGGGCGCCGGTGCTGTGATTAACAGAGATGTACCTGATTATGCGCTGGTGGTTGGGGTGCCCGCCAAGCAGATTGGCTGGATGAGTGAGTTTGGTGAGCAGATTGATCTGCCTCTTACCGGTTCGGGGAGTGCGGTTTGTCCGTCCTCTGGAGATACCTATTTGCTGGATAACGGCTGTTTGTTCAGGCAGGAAAACTAAGCTATGCAATTTATTGACCTAGCTGCTCAGTACAAACACCTCAAGCATCGGATCGATAAAAGAATTCATGAGGTACTAGATCATGGCCAATATATCATGGGAAAAGAGGTATTTGAGCTAGAGGAGCGGTTGGCCGACTATGTAGGCGTCAAGCATTGTATCTCCTGTGCTAATGGAACTGACGCATTAACCCTAGCCATGATGGTTTTAGACATCAAGGCAGGAGATGCGGTGTTTTGCCCAACATTTACCTTTTTTGCTACCGCAGAAACCATAGCCTACAAACATGCTACCCCCGTCTTTGTTGATTCAGATGAAGATACGTTTAATATCTGTCCCAGAGACTTGGAGGCCCAGATACAAAAAGTAGTTGCTGATGGACAGCTTAGGCCCAAAGCGATTATTGCCGTTGACCTCTTCGGTTTACCCGCCAATTATCCCGCCATTGAGCAAATAGCGAAAAAGTATGATGTAAAGATAATAGAAGACGCCGCTCAAGGCTTTGGAGGCGAGATTAACGGCAAAAGAGCCTGCTCATTCGGCGATATTGCTACTACCAGCTTTTTTCCGGCAAAGCCTCTGGGCTGCTATGGGGATGGTGGGGCAGTTTTCACCGACGATGATGACTACGCCGAGCTTATTAAATCGTACCGGGTTCATGGCAAGGGCTCTGATAAATATGACAATGTGCGGATAGGTTTAAATAGTAGGCTAGATACTATTCAGGCAGCAATTTTACTGGAAAAGTTAGCCGTATTTCCCAATGAATTAGCTCAGCGCAACCTTGCAGCGAATAGCTACGAAATAGCTCTATCACATCGTTTTAAAACACCGAAAATACCAGAGGGTTATCTGAGCTCCTGGGCTCAATATACGCTCGTAGATAGTAATCGCGACGCCATTATGGAGGGCTACAGGGAGAAGGGAGTTCCATCTATGATCTATTACAGTACCTGTATGCACCAGCAGACAGTTTTTAGAGGGTTAGCGCAAACTGATGCGGCCTTCCCAGTTGCCTCGAAATTGGCAAAACAGGTTTTCAGTCTTCCTATGCATGGCTACCTAGATATCACTGAGATAACTCAATTGTAAAATCAGTCTCATAAGACGAAATTAGGAATTTTTATGGCACTCCCATTTATCGACTTAAAGCGTTTCGAAGAAGGTTTACTGGAACGTTGGAATGAAAAAGTATCCCAACTTTCGGCCAGCGCCTCGTTTATTGGCGGCGCCGAAGTTGAGCAGCTAGAAGAGACCCTATCTGTGCTTACCGAAGCCAAATATGTAGTTTCCTGTGCCAATGGCACTGATGCCATTCAGTTGGCCTTGCGGGCTCTAGATGTTGGGCGGGATGACCATGTGCTCGTACCCAATATGACTTTTTGGGCTACCTTTGAGGCTGTGGTCAATGTGGGGGCGACGCCGGTAACAGTAGATAGTGCCATTAGCGATGGTGGCGTTGATTTTGAGTCGTTTGTTGAGGCGGTTGAAAAGTATCGGCCGAAAGCAGCGGTGGTTGCTCATCTCTATGGTTGGGGTTCAGCCAAACTGAAAAACATAAGAGATTACTGCTCCGAAAACAATGTTCTACTGGTCGAAGATGGCGCCCAATGTTTTGGTACCAGGTATCAGAACCAAGCGATTTACAAGGGTGCTCTGATTTCGACCACCTCATTTTATCCTGCCAAAGTACTGGGTGCAGCCGGCGATGGGGGAGCGGTTTTTACCAATGATGAATTATTAGCTAAACGCGCTCGTCAGCTTGCTAATCATGGCAGGACCTCTCACTATGGCTATGGCCTGGTAGGCTGGAATTCAAGGCTGGATTCGCTCCAGGCAGCCTATCTCAATTTAGCAGCTGAATTTCTGCCTAGCCGAATAGCCTCTCGGTTAGACGCCGTCAAATTTTATCAGCAGCACCTTCCTCGTATCGGTATTAAACAGATGGATGCGCCAGCGGATTATATTGAGAATGGGTACTGTAATGTGGTTCTAATCGATGATAGCGACTTAAAACATAGGCTTGAGTCTGAGCTAAATGCTCAGGGTATAGGATTCGGTAATATTTATCCCGGTGCTATGTCTGATCAGGAATGTTCAAAGCGATACATGCAGGGTCACGTCGGCCGTGATAATGCGCAGAAAATCTGTAGTACGGTGATTAACTTACCAGTTTTCCCCTACATTACCAATGCAGAGCTTTCGTCAGTGATTGAAGTCATCAGCTCGGTCTGTGAGGAGAAATGATTATGTCGGAAACTCGTATTCATCCTTCAGCGACTATTGATCCCAGTGCGCATATTGGAGAGGGGTCTCTGGTTTGGGTCAATGTACAGGTTAGAGAGAATGCTGAGATAGGTAAAAGGTGTGTACTCTCTAAAGATGTCTACATCGATTGTAATGTCAGTATTGGAGATGAGTGTAAAATTCAAAACTCAGTATCGGTCTATGATGGAGTGACTATTGAATCAAAGGTTTTTGTTGGGCCCAATGCATCATTTACTAATGACAAGGTGCCAAGAGCTTTTAACACCAATTGGGAAATTACAAAAACAATGGTGAAACAGGGTGCCAGCCTCGGCGCCAACTGTACTGTTATTTGTGGCATTGTAATTGGTGAATATGCGATGGTTGCAGCAGGTTCTGTGGTAACAAAAGATGTATCACCTTACACATTGGTTGCTGGTAATCCTGCGCGGGTGGTAGGGAAAATTGATAAAGCGGGCAATAAAATTAGCTAAATCAGGAGACTATTGATGAGTTTGAGAGTGTCGATTTTAGGCATTGGGAAGATGGGGAAAAACCATTTGCGTGTTTTAAGTATGCTCAAAGGCGTGGTGGTGGCTAAAATCTTTGATTTCAATGAGGATGAATTAAAATCTCTATCCAAGCAATATGACGTCCCTTATACCTTAGATGCCAGAGAGGCGTTAGATGAGGTTGATGCAGCCGTTATTGTGACACCTACCAGCACACACTTCGATTATTTTAAATTATGTGTAGGCCGAGTTAAAAATGTCTTTGTCGAAAAGCCCTTAGCTGAGAGCTATGTTCAGGCCCAGGAGATTGAAGCGCTGGCTAAGAATAATAGTATGTTCGTGCAGTGCGGTTTTATAGAGCGTTTTAATCCTGTGGTGGCAGAGTTAAAAAAGATTCTTAACACTACAAATGTCATTAATTCTGACTTCTTCAGAACAAATCGGTTAAGCAGTCGAATCACAGATGTTGATGTCGTATTGGACTTAATGATTCATGACATTGATTTAGCGCTCTATCTAAATGGGCCGATAGCAGATGTTGTTGCCTATGGCAATAAAGAGAATGGTCTTGTCGCTTTTGCTTCAGCTATTTTCAAGCATCAAAATGGATCATTATCACGTATCATTGCGAGCCGTATGACTGAGAAGAAAATCCGCTCGATTCAGGTTACCACAGATGATGCCTATATTGACGCTGAATTAGTGCGAAAAGAGCTTCAGGTGCACAAGCAGTCTGCCATTACTAGAGATGCTGATGACTCCTATATTGTTTCATCGCTTGAGCAGCAAATTGAGGTAAAGCCACAAGAAGCCTTGCTAGTTGAGTTGCAGGCATTCATTTCTAGGTGCCAAGGTGATAAGTCTGTTGAATTGCCAGACATAGATGCGGGTGTAGAATCTCTCAGAGTATGTCAGCTTGTTTTGGAGAGTATTGAAAATGCATAGAGAATCCTATTTAGGTAAAACAGTACTGGTTACGGGTGGCGCTGGATTTATTGGTAGTCATTTAGTTGATCGCTTGATTTCGGATGGTGTCAAGCAGGTGATTATTGTTGATAACCTATTTTTAAGTTCAGAAAATAATATTGAATCTGCAATTGCCCAAGGCGCCGTTTTTTATAATGAAGATATAGAATATAAAGAGAGTCTAGAATATATTTTTGAGCAACATGATATTGATATTGTTTTTAATCTTGCAACCAAGGCTCTGAACTATTCTTTTATCAATCCTGGCAATGCATTCACTACAAATGTTACAGGTGTGATCAATCTTCTAGAGCTTCAGCGTAAAGGCAAATTCCAGTCCCTATGTCACTTTTCTACCTCTGAGGTGTATGGCACCGCAGTGTATGAGCCAATGGATGAAAAACATCCAAAAGCTCCGACAACCACCTATGCGGCAGGGAAAGCTGCTGCTGATATGGCGGTCGAAAGTTATGTCAATATGTTTGAGGTCGATGCTTTTATTGTCAGGCCATTTAATAACTACGGGCCACGACAAAATCACAAGGGGTTGTTAGCTGGCATTATTCCGATCACCGCTTGGCGCATTCATAATAATATACCGCCAGAGATACATGGTGCAGGTGATCAGAGCCGCGACTTTATTTATGTTGCAGATACCGTTGACGCGGTGGTTAAATTGTTCACGGTAATGCCATCGGGTGAGAGTGTTAATATTTCAACGGATAATTGTTGCTCGGTAAAAATCTTGCTAGATAAGATAATTACTCATTATGACTACACCGGAGAGGTACTGTCTAAAGAAGCGCGGGGCGCAGATGTGCAGACTCACAATGCCAGTAATGCCAAAGTTAGTAAATTGATTACTTATGATCTAACCCCTTTTGATGAGGGGCTTGCCAAAACATTGGATTGGTATAAGGCCAGATTTAGGGGTGATCAATGAGTACCCGCATAAAATTAATAAAGCCCTATATTGGGTTTGACGAAGTTGCGGATGATCTCAGGACGATCTTTGACTCGGGGCAACTCACTAAGGGTCAGCATGTTGATAAATTTGTCACAGGCCTAAAAGATTATACTGCCGCTAAGCATGCTTTTTTAACGACCTCAGCGACAACTGCGCTTACTATGTCTCTTAAAGCAATAGGTGTAAAAGCTGGAGATAAGGTTGCCGTGTCGGATTTTTCGTGGCCTGCGACATGTAATGTGGTTGAAGATTTGGGTGCTACACCAGTCTTTATCGATGTGGACTTGCAGACCTACAACATGTGCCCAGTCGATTTAGAAAAAAAGCTGAATAGTACTTTCGCTGGCGTAATTGCGGTGGACGCTTTGGGTAACCCCTCAGGTATTGGGCGGCTTAAAGAAATATGCCGTAGCTATGACATACCATTGATTCAGGATTCAGCTTGTGCAATCGGTAGCTCTGTTGATGATATCAAGGTTGGAGCTATTGCCGATCTAACCTGCTACAGCTTTCATCCACGTAAACTTCTGACCACAGGAGAGGGTGGTGCCATCCTGACCAATAATGACCAATATGCTAACTGGCTGACTACTAAGTTAGCTGCCGGCGCATCGGGCACCAAAGGTCGAGGTCTGGATTTTGTAGATTACGGTTACAATTATCGCATGAGCGAAATACAGGCTCTGATGGGTTGGGTGCAGCTTGTAAAGCTAGATGAAATTACCAAGGAGCGTAATGATATTGCCTGTGAATACGCTAATGCGCTTGAGCCGTTGGGATTTAGCCGGCAAAAGGTAGATGTCAATGTGCATCACAATGTCCAGTCATTAATATTTACGGTTCCTAGGGGGCTGTCAAGGGACGAGCTCATTGATCATTTAGCTGCCCAAGATATTGAGTCGACATTGGGAACCTATTGTCTTAGCGCAACAACTTATTATCTAGATAAGTATGACGATCTACAGAAAAACTCGCAGTGGTTAGAAAGTAATACGATCACTTTGCCCTGTTACACCGGTGTCGATGTCAAGATGGTAACATATGCAATTAAAGAATTTGTTTGATTGATTCAAGGTTAAACCTATGGAAGACGATAAGCTTCATGAACTACAGGCATTGATTCGCTCACAAAGAGCCAAAGTTTTTGAGAAATTCAATCGTCACGTTTCTATTAACGACTTACTGTCTGATCGCTGGGAAACTGCTAAATTCTATGGTTTTGGTGAAGGGGCGTCTTGTTATAACAATGTTTTGATTTTGGGTGACGTACGTGTAGGTAAAAATACATGGATAGGGCCAAATGTGATTCTTGATGGGACCGCTGGGCTAGAAATCGGGGACTTTTGCAGTATCAGTGCTGGTGTACAGATATACACCCATAGTACAGTTAATTGGTCTAATTCCATGGGTAAGGCGCCCACAGAAAAGGCACCCACCAAAATTGGCAATGGGGTCTACATTGGTCCCAACAGTATCATTCAGATGGGTGTTACGGTAGAGGATAAATCAGTGATAGGCGCGATGAGTTTTTTAAATAAAGATGTAAAGCGTAACCAGAGAGTTTTCGGTTGCCCTGCGAGGCCACGTGGCAATTAGGCCATATAGATAATGACTATTTCAATCATCAACTATGGCTGCGGTAATATTGGCTCTATTGTAAATATGCTCAAGCATATTGGTGTGGAGGCCGAAGTCATCTCAGAGGCTGAGCAGATCAATAAGGCCAGAAAAATTATATTACCGGGCGTTGGTAAGTGGGATTCTGGTGTGCAGTATCTGAGAGAATCCGGTATTTTGAGTGCTCTGGAGCAACGCGTTCTCAGTGACAGAATCCCAATATTAGGCATTTGTTTAGGTATGCAATTACTCCTGGATTCAAGTGAGGAAGGGAGTCTGCCCGGTTTAGGTTGGATAGAGGGTACAGTAAGGGCTTTTGATTTTTCGCAAATGGATTTGGGTAGCAAACGTTTGGCTGTGCCACATATGGGTTGGAATACTGTTACCGTGACCCATGATTGCATGTTAACTGAATCTCTGGGCGAGAGATCTAAGTTTTATTTTGTGCATTCCTATTACGCTGATTTGGAGTGCAGTGAGAATATTCTTCTTCAAAGTCAATATGGCCATACTTTTACCTCCGCTGTAAGAAAAGAAAATATTTATGGCCTCCAGTTTCATCCGGAAAAGAGTCATAGGCATGGGATGAATATTATGAAGTCATTTGCGAGTGTTTAGGCAATGCTAAGAACACGAGTTATGCCGTGCCTACTGCTAAAAGATGGTGGTTTGGTAAAAACGATTAGATTTAAAGATGATCAGTATGTGGGAGATCCGCTCAATGCTGTTCGAATCTATAATCAAAAGGAAGTAGACGAGCTAGTTGTACTAGACATTAGCAGAACTACTGAGTGTAAGGCGATTGACTTTGAACTGGTAGAGAAAATTGCCTCTCAGTGCTTTATGCCGGTTTGTTATGGTGGGGGCGTAAAATCACTGCAAGACTTCAAGACTCTTTTTAGCTTAGGTATCGAAAAAGTTTCAGTGAGCTCATTGCTTTTTGACGGCCCGGAGGTTGTGCGTCAAGCCGTCGAAATTTATGGATCTCAGAGTATTATTGCCACCATTGACTTACATAAGCCTTTGTTTAGATCTAAATATATTATTAAAACTCATTCGGGCAGCACTAAACGCAGCATAGACCTGTCCGAAATTGTCGCTTACTGCGAGAACCTGGGAATTGGTGAAATAATTATCAATAACATTAATCAAGAGGGTACTTGGGAAGGTTTTGATATTGATCTTCTTAAACGTGTTACCTCTAATGCTAGAGTTCCCGTGGTCGCGGTTGGTGGGGCGGGCAGCCTTGAAGATATACAGGCGGCTGTATGTGAAGGTGGTGCGTCCGCTGTCTGTATCGGCAGTATGGCGGTATTTCAGTCCAAAGGAATGGGCGTATTAATCAAATTTCCCAAATTGTCAGATTTAGAAAAACTTTTTGGAACCTAATCAATGAATCAGGATATATGTACTAGGTGTATTTTCGATAAAACCATCCCAAATATCACGTTTGATGCAGAGGGTGTATGTAATTACTGTGCTCAGATTGATGAGTTGGCTGACCGATTCCCTAATGATGAGCGCGGGGCGACCCAGTTACAAGAAATTGTTGATCGTATTAAGCAGGCGGGTAAGGGGAAAAAATATGACGCAATAATCGGGGTGAGCGGTGGCTGTGACTCCTCTTATTTGATGCATTTAATGACGGTTAAATACGGACTGAGACTGCTTGCTGTTCACTTCGATAATACTTGGAATTCAACTATTGCAACCGAGAATATTCATGCTCTTACGGATGCTTTGGATATAGATCTATTCACTTATGTGGTAGATGCTACCGAGTTTGATGATCTTATTCTGTCCTTTCTTAAGGCTGGGGTGCGGGATATCGAGACTCCTACGGACATTGGTCTGGCAACTACGATGAACATTGCGGCTGAAAAATATGGAGTGAAATATAAGATTGATGGTCATTCATTTCGTACCGAAGGTTCAGCACCAATGGGCTGGATATACATGGATGCAAAATATATACAGAGCGTGCACAAACAGTTTGGTACTGTGCCAATGAGGACATTTCCCAATCTATGGTTGTACAAGCAGCTGAAATGGATGCTTTTCGGGCGTATCGAGTCCATTCGTCCTCTGTATTACCTTCAGTACGACAAAGAAGCGGCCAAAGCGATGCTAGCTGAAGAATACGGCTGGAAATGGTATGGAGGGCATCATCTTGAAAATCGCACGGCTTCTTTTTTCCATAGTTATTTTTTCCCAACGCGTTGGCAGTCGGACTTCCGGATAGCTGGCTACTCCGCGTACTGTCGTGAAGGCGATATGTCTAGGCAAGAGGCGCTGGATCTTATGGAGAGGCCTCCACATATTGAGGACGGACTTGTTGAGTACTACAAGAAGCGCCTCAACCTGAATGACGAAGAGTTTGATCGATTAATGAATCTGCCCAAGATGCATTATTCAGAGTTCAAAACCTACAAAAAGACGTTTGAACGTATGCGACCGTTTTTCTATTTGATGGCCAAATGGAACCTAATTCCCTGGAGTTTTTATATTAAATATACGATCCCTGATCCACTAGCTGTTAAGAAATGATAAAGAATCTAATATTTTTAGTTCAAATAAGATTGCTCAAGCTCTCTTATTATTCAATGTGCCTTTGTAATATTAAAGAGACGGATAAGTGGGTTATTGGTGTGGAAGAGATTGCATCATTCTTAAATAATATGAGCACCTCTTTAGATATGACAGATAGTGTATGTCTATACGGCAATCCATTTTATCAATTTAGCTACGATATATATTGGTCTTCAAAAACGGTATTCCATAAATTGGCCCTATTGGTTATTGGGCCAGTGATGTTGGCGTATCTAATCAATAAATATCAAGGTTTCATCTATTTGGGCTCAAAGGGCTTTCTTATTTCCGATTGTGATGGACGTAATGCTGAATTCGATTTCATCAAAGCCAAAAGCAAAGGTATTGTAACTGTATTTTTAGGAAGCGAGATAAGATCTCATGTTTTGCAGCGCCAATATGCCCAGGACAATGATATTGAGTTGGTGGTTTCTTATCAGGAGCAAGTTAATCCGGGTATAGGTTCTCCTGATAAAGAAGCATTACGGCAAAAAATCGGGGAATCAGCAGATCAGTATGCTGATGTGATATTTAATCCGTCGATAGATCAGATGACTTATATCAAGCGAAAAACGCTTGATACACTGTATTTTTACCCCACCTCTTTGTTTAATTTAAATAATGATAAATGGCTTGATGCGAAGAGGCTGAAAATATTCCATGCCCCAAGTTCGCCTATTATCAAAGGCACGCCACTAGTAAGAGCAGCGATTAAGAAATTGAGATTAGAGGGATACGACTTTGATTATCAGGAGTTATCGGGCGTTTCGCATAATCAAATATTAAAGGTATTGGCTTCAAGCCATATTGTTCTGAATGAGTTTTATGCCCAAGTTCCCGGTGTATTTGGCGTGGAGGCGATGGCGAATGGTTGTGTTTTGCTGACTTCGGCAGACAGAAATATAGAACCATCATTGCCTCTTGATTCTGACAGAGCTTGGGTGGTGACGCCCTACTGGGATGTTTATATAAAGCTAAAATCTGTTCTAGATATGCCGGTTGATAGTTTGCGGAGACAGGCGGAGACCGGTTTCGAATGGGCTCTTAAAAATTATTCTTCGACTGAAAATGCGGGCCATTTTAAAATGATTATTGGCGATGAATCTTAAGAACCTGATCAAGGATTCGGCTCTTTATACAATCGTTAATATCCTGAATAAGGGCATTAGTATTGTTCTTTTGCCTGTCTATACTTTTTTTCTCAGTCCTGAACAATTTGGTCTGGTTGATTACCTTGCAGCCATTGGAGCTATCGTTGCAGTAACTGTGAGTTTAGAGGTTTCACAATCTATAGCTCGCTATTTGCCCGAGGAGACAAGTGATTCCAGTCAAAGAAACTCTCTTATTTCATCGGCGATTATCAGTTTATTTATCACCTTTGGCTTGTTTGTTTTGTTGGTGCTGCTTTTTTCTGAGCAAATATCATTATTTCTCTTTGATACGATTAAAAATGCTCATCTTATTCGGCTCTGTGCGCTGGTGTATGTTCTGACTGGATTTGTAACCCTGTTTAACACTATTCTGGTCGCTTCTCTGGATTCTAAAAAAAGTGTAATATTTTCTCTACTTAATACGGTGGGGAATGCTTCGACCTCCTATTTACTGCTGGTTAACACTGATTTACGTGTTGAGGCGCTATTGTTTGGCCAGATTATTGGAGCTGCATTCTCACTTCTATGTTTCTCTAAAACTGTCTTAGGTGGTTTGAGGTTTAGTTTTGATCGACGATATTTTTCTAAGATTTACAGCTTTAGCCTGCCCCTTATTCCGTCAAGTGTCGGAGTTATTTTAGCGCTTTTTGTTGACAGGCTAATGATTAAAGAGCTTCTAGACCTGCAAAGCCTCGGCATCTATGGAATTGCTTTGCGCGTCGCGACCATTATGACTTTGATTACTACAGGGTTTCGAACAGCGATAACACCATTAATCTATGCCAGCTATGAAGACGAGGATACAAAAGCAAAGATTATAAATATGTTCTATTTATATCTGGGTTTGGGTTTACTCATTGTATTGGCAATACTGTTATTTCAAATACAAATAGTTTTATATCTCTCATCACCAGATTATATTGGTGCGACTGAGGTTATAGCTATATTGTGTATTACTGTATTTATTTCTAATTGTTACGTTTTCTTTCCAGGACTGTCCCTTGCCAATAAGACTGGTGTAATTTCGCTGATTAATATTATTGGTATGGTGCTGAATCTTATACTTAATTGGCTACTTATCCCGAGATATGGGATAGCCGGCGCAGCTAATGCAACAATGATCTCGGCAGTGGTTACCTTTATCATTCATTTCTCTTTCTCTCAAAAGCACTATTTGTTGCCCATAAGCCAGGCGCGCCTGATCTTGATGTTAAGTGCTATTCTCTTGCCTGTTTATTGTGTAAGAGCGCTAATTTAAAGGGTGACTATGAGGCTGCAATGAAAAAGATTCTTATTTTGTGTAGTTATTTTGATGGCCAAAGCACCGGATCTTTGAGGATGAGGGGGCTGAGCGAGAGCTTGCGACGGTCTGGGAATCAAACCATAGTTTTTACTAATTATTTTCCTGGCAGTGAGCGATTAGACTATGTCTATGCGCCTCAAGATATGGCCGTAGCTGTGGGTCAGAGATCTTCAATGTTAGCTACAGTTTATCGAGTTTATCGAAAACTAAAATATTATATTTTTGGTATTAAGCATCATTCCTTCTATAAATACTTTTTGGGAGCCCAGGCTCTCAATTACGATTTGGATGACCTGGATGCGGTTGTGGTCAGCGTGCCTCAGCCGGAGTTTGCAGATGTGGGTATCGCCATCAGTAAGAGATACAACTGTCCGATGTTTATCGATTTTCGCGATGGCCTGACTTATGAGCCTCTGGGCCGCAAGAACTGGTTGTCGAATTACTTTAATCAAAAGCTGGAATACAGAGCTATAACTAACGCCCGAGCTGTAGTAAGCGTTTCTGATGCACTTACAGATGATTTTAAGATGAGGTACTCCGGTTCAGGTCAATTTGTGACTATTACTAATGGCTTCCAACCAGTAGCAGAGCAAAATCACATAAGACCAGTGGACGGCCCTAAACTGACATACTTTCCTAGTAGCAATAATGTTAACATCCTGTACTCTGGGGCCATTGAGCGATCCAGGCGGTCTATATTTCAATCACTTGAGGCGTTTGACCGTGCTTTCCATTTATTAGAGGAAAGTAATAAAGATCGTCTTAATATCGTATTTATGGGTAATTACAGCGAGCGAGAAATCGCCATAATAAAATCATTTGGGTCGGTGTTGCCTCCCGTCCCTCGCGATGAGATAGTTCAGGCTCAGGCTCGGGCCGATTATTTGTTATTGTTTACAGGACCAGATCAGTCGGTTGTGACTATGAAACTATTTGATTATTTGGTTGCGCAAAAGCCTATCATTTCAATTGGCAATGCGCCCACGCCAGCTCGTATTCTCCGGGAGTCGGGAGCTGGTCATCAATATCGGTTGTCTGAGATTTCAGATATTGCACTCTCATTGTCTGAGCTGCAATATGGTCAAAAAAGACTATCTTCCGATATTGAAGATTATCGAATTGATAAGCTGATGGAGCGATTCACGCAATTGGTCTTAGATAACGCTGGCTATGACTAAAAAATATACCTTTCAAGAATTTTATGCGCTGAGTGTACTACCATTTCTTTGGTTGCTGATTGTTATTCCATCTAGTTTGTTGGCTTCAGTCAAAATATTTCTTCTGCTCGCCGTCACATTATTTTTCGGTTTGCATCATTATAGCAGGCGCACAGTGTTCTCTTATCGAGCCGTGATCTGGCTTGCGGCAGTAGTGTTGTTCCTTTGCTTGCAGCTGTTACGCGGTTTTATCGAAACAGATTATGGAATTAGCGGACCGTTAAAATCCCTCTCGTCTATAATGCTGGTCATTTTCATTACTGCTATTGTTACCCTATCGCTGCGGAGTAGGATGTTGAGCTATTCCTCTCTGGTAAAGACTATCTGCTCTGCGATTGGTCTATATTGTCTAGCAAAGCTACTACTTTTTATACTCTGTATAGCTGGTATTCTTGAGCCGCGTACAGTGCTGCCGATGCTTGATGGTTTGATGCCAGGGATTGTTTTTCAAATCTTCTTAGGCGACTCCAATCTATTTAGATTAGTGACATCGACAGATATGGTTGTCTGCTACTTTACCTGTTTGGCACTGGTGTTGGGCCGCCCAGAGTTTTCAATAAGCTCTGGCAAGTGGAATCTGGTTGTTGTTTTGGGGGTCATTAATTCAGTACAGTCAATGACAAGATTCATCTGGATAGTGTTGGCTTTAACTTTCCTGTACAAACTGCTTTCTTCACCAAGGTACTCTGGTGTTACCATCTTGATAATTTGTCTGACAATTTTGGTTGGCCCATTTTTGCTGGCAAATTATGCCCCATATCTTGAGATCTATAATACCAGATCTTTTGATATCTATTCTCTAACCGTCAAATTTATCCAGTCATCAAAGCTACTCGATTATATTGCTGGATCTCCGCTAATTGGATACGGTGCTGGCGCCTATATACCTGGATATATCCGTTCAGTTGAACTACCTTTTCAATATGAAAATCAGTGGTTTGCGCTTGGGCTTCAATACGGCTTGGTTTTTGTGGCCTGCCTATGGATTTTTATTGCTTACAGGTTAAGTCAGTCTGTGGCGGTATCGACCATTAGGCGTCTTTTTGTGGTGATGTTATTTTGCTTGTTTTTCTTGTCTGGGTTTACTAATCCGAATCTGACAATCCTAAATTCGGCATTAATTTATATTCTTATGGAAAACTTTGAAAACCTCTTTGCTTCTCCCAGCAACGAGGGCAAGTGGCCACAGGACAGACGTCATAGTCTGGCAAGTATGAGTCATGGGGGGGCGAAATAGCATCTCTCTGCCGAAAGCTCAGTTGGGACTGGGTTATGGCCTCGCTCGCACTTATTAGCCGGTTGAATTGATCGAGGTCAGAGATATCTCCCTGATGGACGATTAAGATTAAATAAACAAACAATACTTAAACTTTTGGGGTTTCAAAGGCCCATATTGGTTGAATATATTGTCTTATGTGGGTATGTTACCGCTTAGATTGGGACGCCGCCTTTGTTAGCTACTACGAAGCACTTTTTGACGGCAGGTCTGATGGATGTCTGAGGTCATTTGGGCTGCGGTGGGATCGCTTGCTGAGGGCAGGGCTTTGGATATTCAACATATTAATTGGCTTTACCAAACAAATCTTCGTGTTTAAAAATGGTGCTCGAGATTGAGGATAGTGTGGACAGAGGACTTAGCGCATTAGAAAGTCAAGAGGCGATCAGTGCTGCTGTATTGCTGTCAACGTATAACGGAGAACAGTATCTGCGGGAGCAGTTGGATTCTTTAATTGATCAATCTCATCAGAATATTGTGGTTCATGTTAGGGATGATGGGTCTACTGATGGGACCGTTGCTATCCTGCAGGGTTATCAGTCTCGCTTCCCCGAAAAATTCAAGGTCTATATTGGTGATAATTTAGGAAGTTCAGCCAGTTTCTATTGGTTGCTTGAAAACGTTCGGGCAGATGTGTACTTCTTTTGCGACCAGGACGATGTTTGGTTTAGGAGCAAGGTTGAACAGCATTTAAGTTGTTACAGCGGGGAAAGTCATCCGGAAATGGTTTTCTCCGATCTTGAAATAATGAGGATGAACGATGGCTCTGGTAAGAATACTTTGCTTAGTTTGCAAAAAATGGACCCCTGCTACTTGGTCAATTCCATCACTAGAATGCTATGTCAGAATCCAGTAGCAGGATGTGCGATGTCTTTGAATTATGCTGCCAGGAAAAAGATTTTTGACTTGGGGCCAATCCCTGTAGGTGTGGTTCATGATCATTGGTTTGCAGTTGTAACCTCGATATGTGGCAGTATTTTTTTTCTGCCAGCACCTTTGATTTATTATCGCCTTCATGCTGATAACCAAATTGGATCCCAGACTTTTAATTTTGACTATGTTATGAAAAAAATTGTAAATCTTAATGCTACAATACTCTATGATCTCAGGCTTTTAAGCGGTTTGCCTAAGTCTTATAGGCCATCGATACTTACCTATATCGCGGTTAAAGTCATAGCTAACCTTAGAAGAATATTTTGAAACAAGTGATCGAGATTCTCTTTTTATTTTGTTAAGTATCTCTATTGGGTGAGTGACTTTATCTATGATTAATTTTAATTTCCTCGAGCACAATGTTGCGTCCCTTCATAGACAGTTTTTAGATGCTGATCCTATAGAGCACATTGTTATCGATGGTTTTTGTGATTCATTAAAACTTCGAGATGCGCTCAGCTTGCTACCGGATCCTGACGCAATTAACACAAATAAAAGCCGTGATTATATATTCGCTAAAAATAAGTTTGAGAAAGCTGATTTTGACTTGTTGTGCCCTGCATTTGCTGAGCTAAAAGTGGATCTTTTATCTTCTCGTTTTGAATCTTGGGTTTCTGCATTAACTGGGCAAAAAATATTTATCGATCCTAACTTTCATGGTGGCGGGATCCATCAGGGGGGAGAAGGTAGTTTCCTTGATATGCATGTTGACTTCAACTATCACCCGGAAAGTCCCAGCTGGTTTCGCAATATTAATATTTTGATTTATCTTAATGAGGACTGGCAAGAAGCTTATTCGGGTCAGCTCAAGTTGGCAGATGGCCGTAAAAACAATCCTACTCCTACTCTAATTGAGCCTCTATTTAACCGAGCGGTCATTATGTTTACCAGAGACTATACATTGCATGGATATGATCCGATTAGTTTCCCTAAGGGTAAATTCCGTCGATCAATAGCGGCTTACGGATATACTCAAATGGAACAGGCAGGAACGGTTAGGACGACAGTCTGGTATCCGGAGAAAGGCGGAGTGATCAAGCAATTTTTAGGCCGTCACATGCCAAAATTTGTGCGTATTAAATCAGCGCTCCTGGGTTCAGGTACGAACAAGAATAAGTAATATGAAGATCGCTATTATTGGTACCGTAGGAGTTCCAGCCTCTTACGGCGGGTTCGAAACGCTGGTAGAGCATCTAATTGATGGTGGTGAGCGTCAAATGACGGTATATTGTTCCGGAGTTCATTACAATCACCGAATTGAAAAGCACAAGGGTGCTAAGTTAGTCTATCTCCCTCTAAAGGCAAATGGCCCTGTCAGCATTGTCTATGATATCTTGTCAGTATTGCATGCAGTGATCACCGGGCATCGAAATTTACTGATCTTGGGCACGTCTGGTGCGGTTATTATCCCTGTGATGAGGATTTTATGCCCTCATGTGTATACTGTGACCAACATTGATGGTATCGAGTGGCGTCGGGAGAAGTGGCGAGGCCTTGCAAAGTTGTTTTTAAGGTTATCGGAAGGTTTGGCTGTTAGGTTTTCGACCAAAGTTGTGGCTGATAACTTGGCTATTGCAGACTACATTAACGATACCTATGAAAGGGAATGTGAGACTATTGCTTATGGAGGTGATCATGCGATAGTTAGTTTGAAGGAGTGCGCTGGGGATTTAGACCTAGATACTGAGAGTCCCTATGCCCTGGCGCTATGTCGTATTGAGCCGGAAAATAACGTGCATGTCATATTAGAAGCCTTTGCAGGTACTGATGAGGAGCTGTGTTTCATTGGTAATTGGAGATCGTCAGACTATGGTCGCAAGCTACTTAAAAAATATTCCGAGCATTGCAATCTTAGGTTGCTAGATCCTATATATGATCTAGAAATACTCTGTGCGTACCGAAGTAATTGCAGTGTCTACATTCATGGACATTCTGCCGGTGGTACTAATCCCTCTCTGGTAGAGATGATGCATTTTGGTAAACCAATTGTGGCTTTCGATTGCCCCTATAACCGAGCGACTATGGAAGATAATGGGATGTTTTTTGGCTCAGTAGAAAGCTTGCAGGCTACGATTACAAATGGTGTTGCTCTTGTTGAGGGAGATGCTCTGCTGGAAGTGGCCATGCGGAGGTACACGTGGAGCCTGGTCAGGGCGCAGTACTTGGCTCTGTTCGAAAAACGTTAAAAATTTTATGTACATTAAGGGTAAACTTTGAAGATTCTTTTAACTGGTGGTGCCGGCTTCATTGGTAGTGCTGTTGTCCGCCATATTCTGGCGAATACAGATTTCAATGTTATCAATGTTGATAAACTGACGTATGCAGGCAACCTCGACTCCCTGCCCGGCGCTGAGAGGAACTGTCGCTATAAGTTTGAGCAGGTCGATATCTGTGATGAAGTGGGAATATCCAGAATTTTTGACCGTTACAAACCAACTGCAGTAATGCATCTTGCAGCCGAAAGCCATGTTGACCGGTCTATTGATGGTCCTAGTGAGTTTATTCACACGAATATTGTGGGTACTTACAATCTGCTCGAGCAAGCTAGACAATACTATGAAACCCTATCGGGTAGCGCCAAATGTCAGTTTCGTTTTCATCATATTTCAACTGATGAGGTCTTTGGTGACCTTGAGGGCACAGGCGGTTTTTTTACTGAGAATACGCGCTATGCCCCCTCTTCTCCTTATTCTGCAAGCAAGGCCAGTTCAGATCATTTAGTAAGGGCTTGGGGTCGCACTTATGGGTTGCCTGTAATTATCACTAACTGCTCGAATAACTACGGCCCGTACCACTTTCCAGAGAAATTGATCCCCAACATCATCCTTAATGCACTTCAGGGCAAGCCTTTGCCGGTCTATGGAGATGGTAGTCAGATTCGTGATTGGTTATATGTTGAAGATCACGCAAGGGCTCTATTAAAAGTAGTTATGGAAGGGTCAGTAGGGGGTACGTACAACATTGGCGGCCATAATGAAAGGACAAATATAGAGGTAGTGAATATGGTTTGTAGCTTGCTTGAAGAACTAGTGCCCGAAAAGCCTGATGGTGTTGACTATTACCGCGATTTAATCCGATTTGTAGAGGATCGACCGGGCCACGATGCTCGCTATGCGATTGATGCGTCAAAAATTCGCAGTGAATTGGGGTGGATCCCCAAGGAGACATTTGAGTCAGGAATTCGTAAGACAGTCCGCTGGTATCTTGATCATACCTCTTGGTGGAAAAGAGTTCTCCAAAGAAGCGAAAGCTGCTGGTAGTTGACTGCTGAGTGTCGCTGTGAAAGCGGCAGACCATTGCTCTTATCTTCTGCTTAATTTTCACGTAAAATGATCTCGTAAAGTTGACTTTGTATCTGGATATGGATAGATCGTTCGCCGATATGAGACCATCGGCTGGCTTGATGAAAAGGTTGATATTGCCTTTTCATCATCAATAAACAGGTACTTTGGACGTTAATCAAGTACTTTTGAAAAACTAGGACTAAGCGAACATGAAACTAAGGAGTAACTCCCGATGAGTGATAACAAAAAGTGTAGCGGATTTACAATGATTGAACTTCTCATAGTGATGGTAATCTTGGGGCTGCTCATGTCTCTTGTCGCTCCCTCAATGTTTTCCAAGGTTGACTCTACTAAGGTAAAAACTGCTAAGGCGCAGATGCAAATGATTGAGACTGCGTTAGATACTTATCGGTTAGATATGGGCCGATATCCTGTGCGCATTACGGAATTGGTCACGTCTGAACAGCCAGGTTGGGATGGCCCTTATTTACCGAAAAAAGTTCCTTCTGATCCTTGGGGAACTGCGTATAGCTATAAGTCTCCCGGACCTAACGGTGAGATGTTTGTTCTTCTGAGTTATGGCAAAGACGGGCTTTTAGGTGGCGAAAATAATGCGGCTGATGTGTTGCACGAATGATGACTTTACAAGAAGCCTTAATCGATCATGGAGTGAGCATAGATGATATTCGCAAGGGTATGGCCTATCAGGCAAAAGCAGGTGGTCAGTTAGAAAAAATATTACTGAATATGGGCAGCTTTTCGGAGGAGCTTCTCCCTGCAATATACGGAAAGTACCTCGATGTGCCGGTATTAACCGAAGAGGAGAGAGACAGCTGGATTCCCCCGAAGGACGATCAGAAATTACCCAAATCGTTTCTGATTGAGAATGGGTGGTTGTTTTTCGGAAAGTCTAATAACCAGTCGTATATTTTTGTTACCAAGTCTCCGCTGAATTGGGACGTAACTCAGTTTTTAATAAATGATGGCTGGAAATATCGCATCATTGTCGCATCTGACTCAGATTTTGGTCTGCTAACTCTTAAATTGTCTGATTTGCAGTCTGATGCTGAAGAATTAGACGATGTCCTCTCCAATCTAGAAGAGGATCGTCTCAGGGAGCTGGCTAGCGAAGCGCCAACAGTAAATCTGCTAAATTCGTTAATTTCAAGGGCGCTTAGAATGAGGGCGTCGGATATGCATGTCGAACCAGTAGCAGATCGTTATAGAGTTCGCTATCGTATTGATGGGGTTTTGCATGACATTGACTTACTGCCCGTTCGCTTGCAATTGCTACTTATTTCACGGTTGAAAATCTTGTCAGGAATGGATATTTCTGAGAAAAGAAGGCCTCAAGATGGGAAGATTGAAATGCGAGTTGCTAATATATCTCTCGATATTAGGGTCTCCTCTCTACCTGTCAATAAAGGCGAGAGTATGGTGTTGCGATTTTTAAGAAAAGATTCGATCACCTATGATATGGATTTTTTGGATCTTCCAGTCGATATTTTAACTGCTGTTCAAGAAGATTTGGGTCATACTGCCGGTGTTATTCTCATGACAGGACCAACTGGGAGCGGAAAGACCTCAACGCTGTATACTTTCCTTAATAAGTTAAATGAGAAAGATATAAAGATTATTACCCTCGAGGACCCCGTTGAGTATCAGCTTGATGGCCTCAATCAAGTCTACGTTAGACCCGAAATTGGTTTTGACTTCAGTGCTGGACTTCGGAGTATTGTCAGACAAGACCCTGACGTAATAATGGTTGGGGAGATAAGAGACAGAGAAACGTGTCAAATCGCAATGCAAGCGGCTCTGACGGGACATTTAGTTTTTAGTACAGTCCACACAAATGATGCAGCAAGTGCTTTTACCCGATTACTTGACCTCGGAGTGGAGGAGTTCTTGCTCAATGCAGCTTTGCTATCAATTATCGCACAGAGACTTGCTAGGCGACTTTGTAACCACTGCGCTGAGCCAGTGGAAAATCCCGAAATGATAATTAAAGAACATAATCTTGAAAAATTATCCAAGCAATTTGGGCTGAAAAATTTGAGTCTAAGGCAGCCGGTTGGCTGTGCGAAATGCAGTCACACAGGCTTTAAAGGGCGGGTTGCGATCATAGAATATCTGAGATGTGATGATCAATTGCGGATGATTCCTAAAGACGATAAATTTCTGATCAATGCGAAGCGCTATAACCGTGAACAGGGGTTCAGGGATCTTATAGAGGATGGAATTCTCAAAGTATTGCAAGGAAAAACTACTATCGATGAGATCTATCGTGTGTGTGGCTAAAATGAAGTTTTTCGTTTACAAAGCCTACGATCATCAATCAGCAAAAATTGATGGTGAAATAGAAGCTATGGATTTGGAGGATGCGCGTTCCGCTCTCAGTCAGTCTGGGTTCATGATTGTCTCTATTGAAGAGAAAAGACAGAGTAGTAAAGGTTCTGCCCTGTTTTCGAGAGTTAGGGTAACATCGGAAGAGCTCGAGTATTTTACATCCGAACTATCTCTATTGCTGAATGCAGGTGTTACTATTGACAAGGGCCTTTCGGTGATCAAGCGTAATGCAGCTAGTAGCCCCCAAGCTAAGTTGATTGGTCAATTGCATGATGACGTCCGTAGAGGATATGGTCTCTCATCCGCGATGGAGGAGCGGGGAGATATTTTCAGCCCTATTTACATTAATCTTGTGCAGCTAGGAGAGTCCACTGGTACTTTGCCTGATGTTTTTTCTCGTTTGGCAGAGGATATTAAGTTTCAGTCTGATCTGAAGCGAAAAATCATCCAATCACTTACCTACCCCGCAGCAATCTTCACTGTTTGCATTCTTTCTATTGTTTTTATTTTTAATTATATTGTTCCTCAAATGAGTGGGTTATTTGTTGGGGTACCAGAGATGCCGGTGTATACGGCTGTCCTGCTTGGATTAAGTAATTGGATGATTAAGTATCAATGGTTTTTGCTAGTTGGCCTTGTGGTGACCATCGGAGGAATTATATTTGCAATTCGCACTAGTTCAGGTGCTATAAAGTTTGACGCAATGATGCTTTACGTGCCTGGAGTCAAGGGCGCTAGTGTCTTAACCGAGAGAATTCGGTTCAACACGGCTGTTGCGATGATGCTGCAGTCAGGAGTTATGATTGACAAATGTTTGGAAATGGCCGCTGGAAGCATCAAAAATAAAACTTTGAGGCAAGATCTTATAATAGCTACTGAGCGTGTTAAGAAAGGTGAAACATTATCAAGAAGTTTTAGATCCAGCCCTCTTTTTCCAGATTTTCTGTTATCGCTAATAGAGGTTGGTGAGGAAAGCGGGCAACTTGCGCCAGTTTTTCTTGAGATTAGTTCCCGAGCTCGTCATGAGTTTGAGTCCTGGGTAGGGAGGATGACCTCTTTGCTCGAGCCTATCCTCATTCTTGTTATGGGATGCATAGTGGGGAGTGTGGTGGTGACAATGCTGTTAAGTATTGTTGCAGTAAATGAAATAGGTATCTAGGTCATGACTCTAAAATATTCAAAGGGTATGACACTGGTTGAGCTGCTCGTGGTAATCCTCATCATGATGACCATGCTTAGTATAGTCGGAGGCGCTACCGTTTCTTCGGTTGATCGAGTCAAGGCTCAAGGTGAGTTCATATCATTACATAGCTTGATAAAGCGGGTCAGTTTACAGGCTTTTGTCTCAGGGGCAGGCGTAAAACTCCATCTCAATGAAAATAGAATTTCCCTCATAGGGCGTGAATGGGAGGCTGTTGAAAGCAGTTATGAATATTTGAGATTTTCAGATCAGGTTCTATCTTTTGATCGAAATGGTTTTCCAAGTCTTGATTTAATAAAAGTCTATGTCCAGAATCAGGAGAAGGAGATTGATCTAGCTTTGTTTATGGGCCAAGTGCGTCATGATAAGGATTGACTCTTTGCTAATGCCAAGAAGGCATGGTGGCTTTACGCTCCTCGAAGTGCTTATTTCTGGGTTCATCTTGTTCCTTGCACTGACTGCTATGTCGGAAGTTTATCGGGGTGCTCTGCTTAGTAGTATAAAGGCGGAATCGGCGCTTCAAATTTCTTCAGCTGTCCCGTCTATCCACTCAAACATAGTGGAAGTCATGCGCGAAAATTCCAACTCTGATCTGCGTTACGGAGAAGGGAAATTTGGGCATTTGGAATACAGCTGGAAGGCTATGCCGATCTATGAGGGAGAGCCTTCTCAATTCTTGCAAGAAGACTATGGCGATGAAATCCGGTATTTCCTATGGCAAATAGATCTAGAGGTGACGAATAAAACACAAACAAGAGGTTATAGCTTTTTAGAGGTAAGTTGGTGAGACAGTCGGGTGGTTTTACACTTTTAGAGTTGTTAATCAGTATGTCGATGCTGTCTTTGGTGGTGCTGATTGGCTCTAGCGCATATGGATTATTCGCTCAACGCTGGGATGGGCAGCTAGGTCGTTTCGATACTCTTCTACACGAAGCGAAAAACATTGTGCTCGTCCAGAGCGTCCTAGATAGCCTGATACCCTATATTGCCTTTGATGACCGAGGAAGGCCATTTAACTACTTTGAGGGGAATAGAAACGGATTCGTTGCTGTTGCGAGTCGTTCAATATATAGCGAGGGAGATTTCTCCGTTGTCCGATTTTCTACCGTTCAAAACGACGATCTCTCTTTCGATGTGTTCTATGAAGAATGGCCAATGAATAGGTCTCTATTGGTCTCTACTACTCAGCTATTAAATTTCTCGAAGCCCATAACGATATTTGAGTCAGTAGAGAGCCCAAAATTTGAGTATTTTGGCTGGAATGATATCCGTCAAAAGGAGACTGGTGATCTTGCTACTCCGCCTCCATTATGGACGGATTCCTATAATGGATTAGAAGCTTGGTTTGCTCCAATGAGGGCCCGACTAACATTTGTGACTGACGAAGGTCCCTTCCAGATAGAGGCATCGCTCGCTTCTGAAAAGCGAGGCCTCCTGTCAAGATACAAGAATAAGAGTTACAAAGTAGATTCCGAGGGATATAGAAACGAAGATATAGCGCCTGCGGATGACGTGTCTCATGAGGATCATTGTGATTGCTAGGGTGCATGGAGGATTAACTGGCTCAAGATCGGAATCTGGAGTTGCATTACTGCAGGTGTTGCTTATCAGCGCCGTGATATCAATTTTGGCTGTGAGGTTTACACTAACGGCACAAAATCAGCTAGAAATGGCTTCACAGTTTGATCAAAGAGTATTTGCTGAACTTAAAGCAAAATCTGTGCTCAATGAGGTTATATTCCTTCAGCTCTCTGAAAAAATAAGACCCTATGATGTTGCTGACTCCTCATATTCGTTGTTGTCAAGGCCAACCATGAATCGCTATGGTGATGAAATAAACTGGAGCAAAGGAGTCAAGGTTTGGATTCAGGATATGAATGGACTAATACCTCAAATGTTTGTAGGCCACTTTCTATGGAAACCAGTTTTACTTGGCCTTTCTTTCAATGAAAAAGAGGTGGAGAGGTACCTAGGGACCTGGGGAGATATGCAGGATGATGACTTGGTTAGTTGGGAGGGTAATGGAGATGAGCCAGTTTCGCTTCCAAATGGCGCACAATTTATTAATGGATATGCTCAGAATAATAAATTACTGTCTTGGATTTTTTCAGAAAGTCAGGCCGAGCTGAGAGTGCTTAATGAAGTTTCTGATATAAGTGCGCCTTATGAGACAAATCTACTTAATGCTCCAGATGAACTTTTGACTATTTTGCTAGAGCCATCAGCCGCAGAGGAGTTTATAAAGGCCAGGAGGTCTCGCAATTGGTCACCAAATGAACTAATCTCTCTGCTACCAGAGGAATACCAAAGCCATACGGTTGCGTCATATCGCTCAAATGACGTAGAGATAAGGGTTCAAGTAACCGGGGCTGATAACTTATGGATTGAATCGCGCGTCATTAGTTTGACATCAGGTTCAAAACCTCCATTTGAAGTGAGACTGAAGGAGTAAAGTTATAATTTAGTGCTCTTTTTTGGTGTCTGTTTTTAGGCCTCTAATCTCACTAGGTATTTAAGTATTTAGGTTTCATTACGGACCTAAAAGTGTACAATTGCCGCCTTCCATAGAGCGGGGTTAAAGTGGGCGAGGGTTTAGAAATCATAAAAATCTATCTTAAGTCAATAGCTGATAAAGCATTTTTGAGGCTGCTTGGCTTTGTTGGGTATTGGTCTGGAGGCCTTCATAATTTTTGTATAGATGAAGATTCCACTCAGCTGTCGGCCTTAATGTCTGAGCGTCCTGTTAGAAAATTATTTCTGGTAGTAGCTCGTAAACACTACTTTGAGACTGTGAAAGACTACCCTGTTGGAAGTTTGAGGGATTTGAAGGGGATCCTTAAAAATGAATTATGGCGGTACCCCTACAAGGGAAAGTTGATAATTAGAATTAAACGCATTTCCGATCACTCTCATCGCGTAACGTCATGGGTTATTCGGAAAGATTTAATAGACCGCTTGAGTGCCAATCCTTTATTCATTATTCCAGAGTCTGCATGCCTTCAAGTTTTTGGTGTTGGTGAAGCTGTTTCACTGGAAAGATTAGGATCCTCAATGTTTGCCTCGATGACAGTCTCAGGCCTCGTATCCATCGAAGGCGAGGAGGCAATATTTAGGCGGTATATTAACGCTGATTTAGATGGAGAATTTGAGGAAGATATCTCCTTGACAAGGCTTTCGCAGTCCGACTCTTTAGATGTAATTCTAGTTGGCATGTTTAAATCTCTAATGCAATCGCCAAAGAGCTTTTATAATGGGCCAAATTGGGCCAACTTGCGATTTGAAACAGCTCAGCATTGGGTCAAGGTAACTGCTGTATTGGTCAGTATTTATCTTGGCATAACATCTCTCTTCATTGGTCTTTCAGATCGCTTTCAAGAGAAAGATCTAATGGCGATTCGTCCTGCAGCACAAGAGGTTGCTCGGATCAGAGATTTAGCCTTTGAGAGAAAACGAGTGCTAGATGCAATTAACGAAGCTATTTCCCGAAGAGGGCAGATTTCGACTGGTTGGGACCTATTGCTTGACCTAAAGTCTATGGGCGTTGTTTTTTTTGCTGTAAATACTACTGACACTGATATTGAAATTTTCTGCAATCACGTAAATGCGACGGAGGTGTTGCAGTTCTTGCGAGATGATTTTAGAGTTCTTTCAGCTGAGCTATCATCTGCAATTCAGAAAGAAAATGGCGGAGAACGGTTTTCGGTCAAGATTGGTTTGAGGCGAATTGATTATAGTGAGCCCCCAAGACAGGTATTCGACCGATCTGTCAAGATGAATGCCCTCAAGGATTCCTCAGGTTTTGTTCGGTCTCGCGAGGACAGGAACTCAGGATGAATGGTCAATTTAATATCCGCATCCTTTTGGTAGTGTTAGCCATGCTTAGTCTGACAAAGTTTTTTATTGTACCTCTGACTGCTTGGCAGAATGAGGCGATATCTATCCTGAAAATAGAAAAGTCTCAATTGCTAAAGATGCAGCGATTGGTTGGTAGTGTTGAGGAGGTCAACAATGCTAATGATGCTTTTGCTGATAGATTAGCAGACCTCAAGGCATCACTTTTTGATGATTCTGAGTCTCTTAAGCTGGATGCCCAGTCTGAAATTTTGGAGGTCATATCTTCTAGTGATCTTGCGGTGCGTAGCTTTGTTTGGGTTTTTGATAGGGATGGGCCTTATCGAACATTGCGAGCAAAAATTAGCTATACAGGCTCTTTTGCTGACGCCATCCAGTTGCAGTGGGATTTAGCTGCGTCACCAAGGCTCTTTCGGGTAGTAGAGTCAAGGCACATTGTAAAACCAAAGGGAGAAGATTTTTTTGGAGCAGTAGAAGTTTTTTTGACGATTGAGTTGTATGCCATGGGCTCATCTTTTGGAGATGAAATTGACTAAATTTGGCTGGAACTCATTATCACGCTTAAAATCAAACGTCTTTGAGTATAGCGCGCCTTTGCCGATCTTACTCGTGCTAACGTTATTTGCAGCTTTTGACTTTGTACATAGAGTTATACCCACAGAATCTAGAAGTAATTCGGCTTATAAATCTATTGAGATGCCTGACATGAGTGATGGCCAATTGGCTAATGATTATTATCAGTACTATTCTCAGAAGTTAATTGATTCCACAGCTGTGAGGAAACCTGACGGAGAAATAGAGCTTTCATTAGATGAGACTCAAGAAGATATCGAGGAAAAAACCGAAATTGATTTCAATGCTAATAGGGTGCATCTTATTGGAATTTTTCAGGGTAGCGTCTATTTTGCTGTAATTAGAGACCTTAGTGCAGACAATAATGGATTGAGAAAGGTGGTCGTTGGTTCAGTAGTAGGAGAGTACACTGTTTCCTCAATCTTGGAGAGACAGGTTACACTGGTTGGAGATCAAGAGTCGACGATGATTCTACGGCTGTTTGAGCCAAAGGCGAGCGAGTGATAAAACGCATTTTCGCCACAACTTCGACAGCATATTGCGATTAGTCTGCCTAGTCGAAAGGCAAATTTGAAAGAGGTAGGTAATGAACAATATCAGAGAAGTGTTGGGAGTAGCAATTATCTCCATGGTCACAGCGGGTTGCTCTGGAACTCCAGATAAGCCAGATCTCGATAAGCGATTAATGATTGAGAATTCATACCTTGATTATGGTGATAAGTCGCCGCCAGAGATGGTGATTAATGGTCCGCAGAGCTCTGTTTCTGTGTATGAGGAAGAGACTGATGCGGGTAGGCTGATCAGTCTTGAGCCAATATCAGGCTATAAGATTGGCAGCAAAGGCTCTGATCTGCCCAGAGACGCGTTTAAAAGTGATGCGATTTTTAAATTGTCCGCTGAAAGTATGCCCCTGCTAGACTTCATTCACTATACTCTTGGGGATTTGCTAAGTGTTAATTATGTGCTCGATAGTACCTTCGAAAAAGAGGCCCCAAGGAATACAGAAAGCATATCTCTCAGGTTTTCCGATCCTCTGAATGCCAGGGAACTCTTTGATTTCGTAAGTGAAATATTGTCAAAGCGAGGAATCCAGCTGGATTATGATAATTCCATATTCTTCGTTTATCGACCTAGTAATGATGGCACTGATTCAAAGGCCGTCATTGGTATTGGAGCAACAAATGAATCAGTTCCAAAGACGTCTCAAAAGATCCTTCAGGTGGTGCCGCTTCAGTTTGGGATAAAAACAAGTACCGAGCGGACACTAAAAACACTTCTAAATTTAAAAATAACACCTGATTTCGCTCAAAGCGCTTTATTTTTGGAGGGTCAGCGTTCTGAAATAATTCAAGCTTTAGAGCTCGTTGCACTGCTAGATACCCCAGCAATGAGAGGTAAGAACATTGGAGTCATCAAATTAGATCATTTAGCGTCAGAAGTTTTTGGAAGAGAGGTTGCCACATTGCTCAAAAATGAGGGGATTGAGATAGGTCTTAGTGATCCTATGGGTAAGAGCCTATCGCTAGTCCCATTGGCTCACTTGAATGCGATAGCAGTTTTTGCAACTGATGCCGTTCTCTTTGATAGGGTTATGTATTGGGCTAATTTGATTGATATACCAAGTGAGCAGCTCTCCGAGCAATTTTTTGTTTACAGTCCGTTATATTCTAGTGCGGCTGACTTGGGCCTCATAATAAGGGAGTTGATTTCCGCAAAACAGGGTGTTGCAGAAGGCGGTGTGGTAGGTGGGAGGACTACGGGTAATGCCCCCTCGCAAGCACGTTCTAGTGCTTCAGCAAGCGATAAGATAGCTGTGGTGGTTGACCCCAAATCAAATTCAATAATATTTTACACTGAGGCCTCAGAATACGAGGCAATACTTCCTTTAATGAGATCAATAGACGTACCTCCCAGGCAAGTCATGCTTGATATCATGATAGCGGAAGTATCTCTGAAGGATGAATTTAAATATGGGGTGGAATGGGCGTTGCAGCGTGGAGAGGTGTCGGTAACTACCCAAGGAGCTTTTGGAGCTTCAACAGTCGGTGGTATTGGATTTAGTGTTCTTGGTGCGGAGGGTCCTTTAGATGCCAGTTTTTTGGCTGTAAACAGCCTGGTCAAGGTGCTGTCAAATCCATCTATTATGGTCAGGGACGGTGTTACGGCAAGGATTGATGTTGGGTCGGATGTATCTGTCGTCGGTGAAACAACTTCAGACCCAATAAGTGGGCAGCGGCAAACTAGCACATCCGTTTACAGACAGACCGGTGTCAGTGTTAATGTGAAGCCCTCGATCAATAGTATGGGTACGGTTGTCATGCAGATCGACCAGACAATATCTAACTCCGTGCCTGGATCTGCTGGCGCCGGAGGCAATCCAGATATTTTCCAGAGGTCTATATCAACAGAGGTGGTTGCCAAAAGCTCGCAGATGGTGATCTTGGGAGGCTTAATCTCTGAGAGTTATTCTGGTGGGGAGAGTGGGGTGCCGGGACTATCAAAAATACCGCTCGTAGGCGGTTTGTTTAAGTCGGATTCAAGCAACTCTGATCGAACAGAGCTTGTTATGCTAATTACGCCCCGTGTTATGGAGCAGCTGTCCGAATGGGACCGTATAAGAGAAGCGTTTAACGAGAGGTTGAGGTACTTAGATGCAAATGACTGATTAACTAGCCTGCTATTTGATGGCGTGCTGTTTGGTAGAGTAGGAAACCGTCCGCGGTAAAAAATATACTTATAAAAGCGGTTTTTACCCGCTTGACACCGAAGTTTCATGTTCGTATAGTGAGGATCGTGGGTCTTCCCGCACGGCATTGCTTCGGCTAACTTAGCTAAGTTATAGGCCGTTGTTTTGTTTAACTTAATAAGAAATTTCATGAAATTTTGATAAGGATAATATATTATGTACAAGAAACTTATACTGGCTTCAGCGATTGCTGCTGTGTCTGGTCAGGCCGCAGCGGCGACTTGGGTTACTTCGAATTTCGGTACCCAAGTGGCGGTAAAACACACTGCAGAAGGCATTGATAAGGTTACTGAAGCTGATGGTGTTGCAACATCTGGTGCAGTTCTCAGTCTCGGTGCTCAGTTTGCCCAGAATGATACAATAACACTCACTTACAACACTGCTAAGGCGACCAACTATAACTGGCCAACTAACCTGTATGGCCGGAAACCAGGGACCTCTAGTGCGTCAGGAACTTCAAGAATTGGTGCAACAGGTATTGCTTCCGGTAACGTTACAACTTCTTTGATTGAGTCTGGCAACGCAAACACCCTAGACTCCTCCAAGCTGGCTGTTGGCGACATTTGTAACTTCGATGGAACGACCGTTGATCATCGTATCACCGCTAATGATACCTCCAACGATACCATTACTTTCACCCCCAAGCTTGCGGCTGACGTTGCTGTTGCTGATACAGTGGTCTGTGACAACCCTTCTTGGGTTCAGCTGGGTTTGATTAACTCTGATAACACCTCGGTCACTTACCGCGTGACATCAGTTTCCGGCGGTGCGTCGACTGTTGGGGCCGAAATTGCTGTTCCAACCCCTGATGTTTCTGTTGCTGGACTGAAGGCCACTAAGGCAGTCACGGTTTCGTATGCTGCAGCTACAGCTTCAGGCGTTGCTATGGACGCCACCACGGCTACAGGCGCTCTTGGTACCGTTATCGATGAGATTACCTATGCAGTTACTGCAAAGTTTGACGGTGTTATTGACGTTGAGAACGATAAGAAGGTCTACGCTTCAAACTATGTCGCTGGCAATACCAATGCGGATTCGGCAACTATCACTGCCACCCTCACTGCTGGAACCGAAGGCGATAAGCATACAATTGCCTCGACTGGTGCCGTGACTCTAGATGCTGCGGTTAATGACGTCATGACCTCTGCTCAAGGCGCGGTTACTACTATCGTTGGCGACTTCGCTTATCTGGATGATGCAGTGACTGCAGGTGTTCAAAACACTAGCAGTGGTGTGGCTCAGACAGGCGCAGACAGTGTAGCCCTTGCCACCACTGGTGCTTCGATTGCAGTGACAGATACTACCGTTGCTTCTGGGACCATCGTTGCTACGGTCGACAACTCAGAGGATGTTGCAATGGCTGCGCAAAGCTTTACAGCCTCAACAGTAGTTACCTATACAAGTAACAGCGTTGCTACTGCAACCAAGACCGTGGATCACGGTTCCTTGGGTTCTTGGACCCTAAATGGAGCTTCTGTGACGGCTTATGCTGTACCAATGGGTGATGCAGTGTCTCGCTTCCTTTGGGTTTCTAATGGCGGCACTTCTGCAGCAGCTGTAGACTACACCATAACCATGAACGGAACTTCATATGGTCCGTATTCCCTCGGTACTGTAGCTGGCAAGACTTCCACTTCAGTAGGTGGATTAATTGACACGGATCTTGCGGCTCGTGGCATTTATGTAGCTCCAAGCAGCAGAGCTAACATCAATGTTAGTGCGCCAGTTAAGGCAAATGACATTACTATGTCTGCGTCTTACAAGCATATCGGTGACAGTGATCGTCTGGGTCTTGAGACCTCTGATACTCTTACTGCTGCTGATGGAAAGTAACACCCGTAAAGCAAGTGTAATCAAAGCGGGCCGCAGGGCCCGCTTTTTTTTGTCCCGCAAAAATTTAGTTTTTAATCAAGCCCAGGTGGCTGTATATTCTTAAGGTGGACGGTATTTTTTCTGTAGTCCCGATTGCCTGCATTATGGCTTGGCTAGAGTAGTCTTCTAAAATCTTAGATTTGCGCATCTAAAAGGAGAGTCAGCGTGAATTCCGCGTCACCGAACTCATCAGGCCCAATTATTAGCACTGTCTGGCTGGTCTGTGAGAAGTTTATTTCAGTCGCAATCTCGTTTTTCACCACTCTGGCGGTGGCGAGACATCTGTTACCGGAACAATTTGGTCAATTCAACTATTTGATGGCCCTGTCCTCCCTCGTTTCTCCATTACTGGCCATGGGGTTGAATAGTATTATAAGTCGTGAATTGATAATAAGACCGAATGATGGCCATAAAATAATGGGCTCAGCATTTGCTTTACGTCTATTTGCCTGTTTATGTGTTATCCCTATAACAATAGCAGTTGCCTCGATGTATCTAACAAGCATTCATTTACAACTATTCACTATTCTTATGATATTCAGTATCTTTCACACTGCGCAGTTGGTAGATTTTTGGCTGCAGGCCTATGTGGCGGGTCGATATGGTGCGATGACGAGGCTCACTGCATTGGTTGTATTTAGCCTGGCTCGTCTTATTGCTGTGAGGTATGGTGCAACCTTTGAAGCATTCGTCTATTTGGCGGCCTTCGAAATGGGCTTTATTGGTCTGCTTTACATTTACACATTCCATAGATTATCTGGAGGGCTGAAAGTAATTAAATTCGATATAGAGGAGTCGAAACAACTATTTACAAATGCAAAATGGCTGATCGTTTCTGGCATTGCTGCCATAATTTATCTTAAGATAGATCAAGTGATGCTTGGCTTTATGCTGGATCAGCACGCTGTGGGAGTATATTCAGCTGCCGCAAGGATTTCGGAAGTTTGGTATTTTATTCCAGCGGCTATAGCGGCTTCATTTTTTCCTGGACTTATTAATAAAAAGAAAATCAGTCAGTTGGACTACGAATTGGAGCTGCAGAGAATAAATGATGTGCTTCTCTGGACAGGTCTAGTCATCGCGTTAATTGTGTCACTTTGTGCGAATTGGTTAATTCAGCTTTTTGGAACGGCCTATCAAGACTCTTCCCCCGTTTTGGTTGCCCATGTTTGGGCTGGTGTATTTGTGTTTACCCGCGCATTATTGAGCAAATGGCTGATCGCAGAGAACCTTTTGAAACTGTCTATGTTTAGCCAAGTTTTGGGAGCGGTAGCCAATATAATTTTAAATATACAACTTATCCCAGATTATGGGCCGATTGGTGCGGCCTATGCTACTGTCTTAAGCTATGGTGTGGCCGGCTATTTAGTGCTATTTTTCCACCGCTCGCTCTGGCCTATGGCTTCTGTCGTCACTAAGTCGCTGTTACTGCCAATTAGGCTCTTTAAAACGGGATACAGACTGTATGAAACTAAATAATAGCTTTATCAACTGGCAAATACCGTCATTATCATATGCTAAAAACTGTACTTAAAAAAATTTTATCACAGCCACTTATCGAGAAACTGAAATTGCTTAGAGAAAAAATAGATACTAAGTTAGCAATTATGGCATCTCGATTTAGGTTCTCGTCAGCCCTTTATTACCTTATTTTTAGTCAGGAATTTCGTAGGGAGATGCAATCAGTTCTCCTTGCGAGAAAGCGCTATCACCAATCTAGGTCTGGCCATAGTCCGGATAGTTATTCGTTACGTCGAAACATCCATCGCCTTGAAAAAGGACTAATTATGTACCCGCGCCGTCCAGTATTTGGTGAAGGTTACATTCTTGAAACAATGACGTTTTGGGAGCTATGTCTCGTGTCGGGGAGGTTGAGTGATACCGAGTTAAGCTGGATTATCGCGGTAACATCTGAGTATTTTGCTAAGGTTGCACCAACAGCAATAACCGAAGCTGCGAGATTGATTCGTGAGTCAATTATTGATGAGTTGACCGAAGTAAATGCAGAAAAAGACCATGCTCCAGCCGTGTACGCATCTCTTACTGGTAGCGATATAAATTTTGACCAGTTCAGTGCTCTTTGTAAGAATAGACATTCCGTACGCTGGTTTGAGCCGAGACGGGTCTCACGAGAGCTTTTAGATGCAGCTGTAAATGTGGCAATCACTGCTCCTAGTGCCTGTAATCGACAGCCTTTTAAGTTCTATGTATTTAACGAACCAGCTCGCGCGCAGTCACTTGGATCCATTCCTATGGGAACGGCAGGTTTTGCTCATAATTTTCAGGCGATTGTAGTAATCGTTGGAGACTTATCTGCTTATCCATACGAAAAAGATCGTCATATTATTTATATTGACAGCGGTCTTGCGGCCATGCAGTTTCAGCTAGCGCTAGAGACTCAAGGTTTGGGGTCATGTACCATTAATTGGCCTGATATAGAGAGGCATGAGCAAAAAATGGCTACTGAGCTTTCCTTAATGCCCTATGAGCGACCCGTAATGCTTGTTGCAGTGGGTTACCCGCTTGCTCAGGGTAAAATACCCTATTCGGCTAAAAAGGACGCCAAAGATGTTGTGGTGAGGCCTGAATGATTATAGAGATTAAGGGCGTAGAATTTGAAAATAAGGGATCTCATCTCATGCTTTTAGCTATCATACGCCAAATCCGTTTGTGGTGGCCTAGTGCTGAGTTTGCTTTAACTCATTCAGCCAAAGCCTCTCCTGAGCAGAGAATAACTGCTGCCAAATTTCGTAAGCTAAATTTAAGAAAGAATTATATTGATATAAGTCGGTTATCCTATTTTTTTCCCTCAGTATTACGAAGGTTTCTAAAATCCCTAGGGTTAGTTACTGAATCTGATGTCGATATGATTATTGATGCATCAGGCTTCTCTTACTCTGACCAATGGCAGCCTAAACTAAGAATTTATCATCTTAAGAATGAATTAACACGATTTTATTTATATTCCAAACCCTACATCTTCTTGCCTCAAGCATTTGGTCCGTTCACTGATAAAATTAGTCAAAGACGAATAACAAACAGCTTCAAATATGCAGCTTTAATTTGTGCTCGGGAACGAGAATCTCTGGCTCATATTCAGGATCTGACTGGGCCCTTGGAGTGTCTCCATGAGTATAATGATTTCACGAATCTTACCGAGGGAGTTATCCCTGGGGCCTTGGATCGGGGGAAAATGTGGGCCTGTATTGTACCAAACAATAATATGATCAAATCCCAAAATGTAAATAAGACTTGGATTAAGAGATATGAGTCTATTTTAGCTGAGGCTGTTTCTTATTATCGTGAAAAAGGCCTCATCCCTTTTTTTTTGAATCATGAGGGCAAGAAGGATGCAGAGCTAATTGATCGTGTAAATAGTTATTTTGATGACCCTGTTCCTGTTGTGGATGGATTACATCCGCTTTTGGTGAAAGGATTGATTGGAGCCTCTGAAGCGGTATTTAGTTCTAGATATCATGGGTGCGTAAGTGCCCTTTCGCAAGGAATTGCTTGCATAGGTACAAGCTGGAGTCACAAATATGAATTGTTGTACAGGCAGTATGATGCAACTGATCTTCTTTTGGGGCCTACAACCAGTGAGCAAAAGTTACGATTGGCGATTGATGCTAGTTTAGAGAAAGACAGCTCTATAGGAAGGTCGATTGAGGTCAATGCGATCGGATTAAAAAACAGATCAGGTGTTATGTGGAGTCATTTCAAGATAGTTGCTGAACGCTATGCTACTTTCCGTGGTGAAAGGGAGTTATGATAATATTTGGTAGTCGGGCGCACTACTCAGCTATTGGAGGAGTAGAAAACTCCCTTAGAAATATGCTGATAGCTTCGGCAAAAATGCGTCGGAGCGCTATCATAGTGTGCCGTGAGCCAGTTCTAAATGAGTCATTGGATCCCATGGCTCTGCAGCTTCCAAAAGGTGTCAAGTCAGTAACCTATTTGGATAATTACCTTGAAAATCCCGTGAAAAGATTACTGTCTTTGCGTTATGGTGGTGCTGAATTGTTAAAAACATATCGTGAACTCTACAAGGTGTATCCGAACGCAACAATTATAGTGAGGCATCATATGCATGTGCTTTCGGCTAGCCGAGCGGGCTATAGCGACATACGTTATTTGGTCCCCTCGCTTACCAAGAATCAGCTAAGAGAGACTTTGCCGAATACCACTTTAATTCGAAAGATTTCCATCCTTGTTCATATGCTCCTTGATGGATGGTTTCAGACTCAAGCATTGGCTATTTCAAAACTCTTTGTATTTAGCCTCTCAATGCAGAATCAAGTTCGTGATCACCTTCCTTCAAGGCACAGGTATAAACCCATCAGGCATGTGAGGCCAGGTATTGACTCCGATCGATTCAAGCCCGCAAACCTGACAAAGAAGCGAGAGTTGAGAGTGCAATTGGGACTACCTAAAGAGGGTAAGATTTTTTTGTTTGTAGGACGATTTGTGAAGGGAAAGGGGCTGGATTATTTGTTGGATTCTTTTTCGATTTTGCCATCTAATTGCAGTCTTGTTCTGCTAGGTGAGGGTGAGCTCGAGAGTTCTGTCCGGGATAAAATAAAGAATCTCGGTATTACAAAGAGTACTTTTTTACCTGGTAGAACCTCATTAGTTGAGTGTTTCTACCGAGCTTGTGATGTATTCGTCATGTCATCCACGTATGAGCCTTTTGGGCAGACTATTCTTGAGGCTGCTGCTTGCGGATTGCAGATAGCTGCATTTGGGCGGGAGACTGGTGTGTTAACGGCTACGCATGAGCTTGGTATTGATGATCTGATATATTACGCGAGTAATCTCCATGCAGAATCTCTGGCTGCTTCGATGTCTCAAGCTATGAATAGCGCTACGAAAGAGAATTCATGGCCTGCAACAGAGTCTGTGCTTCAAGCAAACAGCTGGTCGGCTCTAGTCGAAGAATTATCCAATTAATATTGGTTAAGGGCTTAACAGGCTATACAAAGTTAACGTGTAGCTAGACGATAAACCATGCAATCTAAAAGCTTTTCATTCATAATATTCCTAGGGAGGTGACTCACCGCCGGACACCTGACGGAAAAAAAAGTGATGCATGATGAAAAAAATAAGATATATAGCAGTTCATCCCCTCAATGACTTTAGTGGAAGCCCCAGAGTATTAGCCGACTTTTGTAAGTCTGATGAGGTCCAATCCCAATCTTTAACGATAGTGACTAGCGCATCAAATGGATTCCTTTGCAGTGATTTGGGTGAAATGAAAACTATTTGGTACATGATAGGGTCATCACAGCTGCTTAATATGCTGTCTTTCATTTTTGCTCAACTACAACTCTTTGTTGTAGTAATTTGCTTGATTCTTAGAAGTTTGTGTAGGGGAGAGTCTGTTATAGTAATCAATAATACCATACTGTGTATCGGATCAACTGTTGCGAGTCGGTGCTTGGGGGTGGTGACGATTTGTTACCTTCACGAGTTAGCTAGCAGCCATTCTTTAGAGCAGAAACTGACTCGGAAAATGTCTGTTAAATTGATTCAGAAGGCCGCTCACGAAGTGGTATTTGTGTCCCACTGGCTGTCCAAGCAGTATTCTATGAAAGAGAATAAGCTAACTGTCATTCCCAATGGTTTGCGGTCTGATTTCGAAATTCAGGGAAAATTAGAGTGTACGAGTAAATTCAGGAACAAAAAAATACTGTTTGTTGGCTCTCTTAGGAGCTATAAAGGGGTTAATGAGCTAATAAAAATTTCGTGGCGGCTTCCAGATGTTCCTTTCATAGCTGTGTTTAATTGTTCGGACAAGGAGTTGTTTGAGTTTAGAAAACGCTTTGATGTGCCTGAAAATCTATGTTTGCTGGCAAGAGATCCGACAATTGAAGATAAGTATCGAGAAGCGTTCTTAGTGCTAAATCTCTCACTACCTAATCTATGCATAGAAGGGTTTGCCTTAACGATACTAGAGGGAATGTCATATGGTTGTCCATGTGTTGTGCCTCCTGTGGGAGGGCATCTAGACTATTTTGAAGATAGTGTGGGCCTCAAAGTGGATGCTCGTAACACACACGATATCGTGAACTTCATACGCACCTTGCTCGATAATGAATTACTTTGGCGAAGCTGTTCTAGCCAAGCCTTGTTGATCGCTGAGCAGTATTCGTCTGCTATTTTTCAACGGCGTGTCAACGGTTTTTTGCATAGCGCTAAAAATAATTATCTTACTTAGGATATAGTAATAATATGAAGGGAATTATTCTCGCCGGTGGTTCAGGCACGCGGCTTCATCCGGTGACGCTCGGTGTATCCAAACAGCTCTTGCCGGTTTATGACAAGCCGATGATCTATTATCCACTTTCAGTTTTAATGCTAGCTGGTATTAGGGAGATTTTGGTAATTTCTACGCCATACGATATGGCAGGCTATCAGCGTCTTTTGGGTGATGGCAACCAGTTTGGTATATCGTTGAGCTATGCTACACAGCAAAATCCCGATGGGTTAGCTCAAGCCTTTATAATTGCCGAAGAATTTATTGGTAGTGGGTCTGTTGCACTTGTGTTGGGTGATAATATTTTCTACGGACACAACTTTGGCGATAGCTTAACTTCAGCAAGTGCCCTAAGCAAAGGTGCTACTATTTTTGGGTACCATGTAAAGGATCCTGAGCGATTTGGTGTCGTAGAGTTTGATGACCAATATAGCGTTCTGTCAATCGAAGAGAAGCCGGATACTCCAAAATCTAATTATGCTGTTACGGGACTTTATTTTTATGATAATGATGTGGTGAGTATCGCTAAATCAATTAAGCCCTCCATTCGTGGTGAATTAGAGATTACTGATGTCAATGTTGTCTACCAAAAACGGGGAGATCTAACGGTAAAGCTTTTGGGCCGTGGATTTGCTTGGCTAGATACTGGTACGCACGATTCTTTGCTTGATGCAGGTCAGTTTGTGCAAACGGTAGAACAGCGGCAGGGTCTGAAAATTGCATGCTTGGAGGAGATATCGTTTCGTAAGGGGTGGATATCTCAGGACACCCTACTTGAGCGGGCGAATCAGTTTAAAAAGACCAGTTATGGAAAATATCTAAGTAAGGTCGCGGGTGGATACACGTGAAAATTATTGAAACTAAGTTGAGTGGCTGTGTCATTATAGAGCCGACAGTTTATGGAGACAACCGGGGGTTTTTTTTAGAGACCTTTCAGGTGGAAAGGTATGCAGCAACTGTTGGTATAAGTCAGCCTTTTGTGCAGGACAATCATTCTCGTTCCGCAAGAAATGTTCTAAGAGGCTTGCACTTTCAAATATCTAGACCTCAAGGAAAGCTAGTTAGGGTGGTGAGAGGGGAGGTGTATGATGTCGCTGTAGATTTGAGGAAAAATTCAATTACTTATGGTCAATGGGAGAGTGTTTTTCTATCGGAGGAAAATAAGAGACAGTTTTGGGTGCCTCCTGGGTTCGCGCATGGATTTTTAGTTATGTCTGAATTATGTGATTTCGAATACAAGTGCACTGACTATTATGATCCAACTGACGAAGGGAGCTTACTTTGGAGTGATCCAGACCTAAATATATCCTGGCCTTCAAACAATCCAATACTTTCAGATAAAGATGCTGCTGCTCCTTCATTGAGATTGCTATAAACTATGAAGATTTTAGTATTAGGAAGTAAGGGGCAAATAGGTAGATGCTTAGCTGACCAAATTAAATCTAATGTAAACGAAACTGTTTTAACTACCCGTACTGAGCTTGATATAACAGATTTTTCTCAAGTAAAGGGTAAGATTAGTGAGGCCAAGCCTTGTGTAGTAATAAATGCCGCCGCCTATACCGATGTTGACAAAGCCGAAAGTGAAGAAGAGCTCGCTCATCTTGTAAATCACCATGCGGTTAGCAACCTTGCGAAGATTTGCGCTGAACTCAATTGTGGGTTAATTCATATATCTACGGATTATGTATTCGATGGAGGTGAGGTGATACCTTACTTGGAGACTGATACTACTAATCCCCAAGGGGTTTATGGAGATTCCAAGCTTTTAGGTGAGATGGCTATTGAGGCATCAGATTGTGAGTATATGATTATACGTACGGCTTGGGTGTTTAGTGAATATGGGAAAAATTTTCTAAAAACAATGTTGAGGTTGGGTGCAACAAATGAGCATCTGAATATTGTTGGGGATCAAATTGGGTGTCCGACCTATGCTCAGGATGTTGCGCGATTTATATTGTGTGTGTCGGACCATTTTCAGGACCCTGATTTTGAGTCTGGAATAGTTCATTTTTGTGGAGACAATCCGGTCTCATGGTACCAGTTTGCAGTTGAAATCTTTGAGTCTTGCTCTGAACTAGGCTTGCGGGCTCCAAAATCCTTGAACTGCATAAGCACGGGTGACTATCCGACGCTTGCAATAAGGCCTGCATATTCAGTGATGGATTGTCAAAAGGGCTACCAAAATTTTGGAATGCCTCCATCTGACTGGCGTAAGGCAATTCCTCATGTTCTTAACAAGCTTCGATAAAATGGGCCAGGTGTCCGATATGCATTTTGAAAAAGCGCGCAAATCAACTGATTCGGTTAAATGTTTTAGACTAGTTCAGATGTTATGGTCCCCAATCTATATCTTAGGCTAACTTATGAAACTCACGATTGATCAGATTTTAAATAAGGCTGTCCTTGCTCATAGAGAGGGAAGCCTTGAGGATGCCGAACGTCTCTATAGATCAATCTTGCAATCTGATCCTCAGCATCCGGATGCTAACCACAATTTAGGCCTTATTTTGCAGTCCGCGGAAGCATTTGATTCTGCATTGTTGCATTTTAAGTCTGCTGTTGAAGTTAAGCCGGAGATGGACCAATTCTGGTTAAGTTATATTGACGCATTGATTAATGGGAACCAGATTGGTTTGGCAAGGGA
>Ga0209405_1000144_pt1 | contig 58868 bp, 53 predicted proteins | sample COGITO_mtgs_1105_6_FD_184803 | JGI IMG/M metagenome (GOLD analysis project Ga0209405, IMG submission 184803) | Pelagic marine microbial communities from North Sea - COGITO_mtgs_110516 (SPAdes) (version 2) | ecosystem: Environmental > Aquatic > Marine > Epipelagic ...
GCAGTACAATAATCGTACAAATTTAAATACTAAAAAACCTCAACGTATTGAAAATCAATATGATGAGGTTTATTAATGCAGAGAGGAAGGGATTCGAACCCTCGATACCCTTGAGAGGTATACACACTTTCCAGGCGTGCGCCTTCGACCACTCGGCCACCTCTCTAATTCAAATACAAATCAATCAAGCCTTCTGGAGTCTCAACGTGTACTTGTTTGTTTTCTCTGTCTATCTTTTTAATAAAATCATCTATCATTGGTATGAAAATCTCTACATCACCTTTCTCTATCTCAAACATCGGTTGTGCGGCTTTGTCATTAATATAAACCAACACACCAACATCTCCATGGATTGCATCAATTATAGTAAAACCAATAATTTCATGAAAATAGAATTGATCACCTTGTAACTTTGGCAATAAATCTAATGGAAGATAAATCTCAGATTTCATAATAAAATCTGCCTCTTCCTCAGTATTCACACCATCAAAATGAACACGCAACATGGTACTTCTACTTAAAGAACTTTTTTTAATGAAAAATGGAACCAGGTTGCCTCCTAAGTCGACAAATACTGATTCCATATCTCTGTACAGTGCCGGTTCATCTGTATCTAATTTGATAACAACTTCACCTTTAAAACTGTGTTTTTTAACGATTTTGCCTAAATAAAAACAATCTTCTTTATGCATCTCGTTGAAAGTTTTGCTTATTCAGCAGAGTCTTCTTTTTTCTCTTCTGTAGCCTCAGGAGCCGCTTCTGCAACAACCTCTTCAGCAACTTCTGCTTCTGGAGCTACTTCTGCAACCTCTTCTACAACTTCTTCAATAGCTGCAGCAACTCTAGCTTCATTAACAGCTCTTTCTGCTTCTAATGCTTTTGCTTTTACATCTAATTTAGCTTTTGCTACGGTTTCTTCTTTAGAAGCAACTTTTCCTGCTTTTTGATCTACCCAAGCTTGAAATTTCTCTTCAGCCTGCTCTTCAGTTAAAGCACCTTTTCTTACACCACCAACTAAATGATTTTTTAGCATGGCTCCTTTGTAAGATAAAATTGTTTTTGCAGTATCTGTTGGTTGCGCTCCATCTTGCAACCATTTTACAGCACCATCAATATCTAAATTAACAGTAGCTGGATTGGTGTTAGGATTATAAGTTCCTAATTTTTCTAAGTAACGACCATCTCTTTTAGCTCTTGCATCTGCTGCAACGATCCAATAAAATGGCTTTCCTTTTTTACCGTGTCTTTGTAATCTAATTTTTACTGACATTCATTTAATTTTTAAAGGTTCTCGACCTTGATTATTAATAATCTTATCATCTCGTGATAAGTGGGCGCAAATATACGAAGTTTTTTACTATTTAGGAACTAAAAATACAATATCCTAAAAAGTAACATTTAGAACTAAAAAAGCCACTAATGGGGCTTTAAATACTACTTTACAAATTCTTCAAAAGTTTTAAATTTCATATCCTTTTTAAATTTTGCTTTTTTCAAAATCTTAGCATACAATTTTTTTGAATTATTAAAACGATCTTCAATAATACTCAGATATTCTAATTCAGAATTGGATGGCTTATCGTAAGTACTGGCAATTTTACTATATAATTCAGACATTTTTTCTCGTAATTGTGGTTCTGAAGAGCCTACATAATTATCACCTGTAGTTACAACTAGTGTTTCTTTTAATGTATTTAAAGAAGCCACTATTTTCTTTTTCTTCAACTCTGATGCCTTCACTAAGACTTCATCTAACTCATAAACCATGTATGCTAATTCTTGCATCATATCATACATTTTCATGGTAGTTGAATGTTTAAAAGATCTATCTTCTGAACTTAGTGTTGATTTTGGATCATATATTACTTCAAAGTTGTGCTCATAGGTGTCTTTTCCTTTTTTAAGAACTGCTTTGTATTTACCAGCCTCTACTATAGGTGAAGTAAAGCCTCCATAACTAAACGTTTTTCCTTTGGCCACTTTGGGTTGTTTTATTCTATAATTCCAATTAACAATATTAATTCCTTTAGATTTTCCAGGACCTAAACTAGAAATTACGCTACCGTTCATATCTTGAATTTCCATTGTCATTTTCCCAAATGTGTGACGTTTTTTTAAAAAATATTTAAGTTGAACTGATCTGCTAGGATTGGCTCCAACAAACTGTGTTTCGGCTCCAAAACTACCTGCAAAACTACCTTCTTCATAAATAACAGTTGGCTTATTTTCAAAGAAATGTAATTTTTTTTCTAGTACTTCATCAGTTAATTCTCGTAAGGGAGAAATATCATCAATAATGATAATACCTCTTCCATGTGTACCCATTACTAAATCATTTGTTTTTTTCTGTAAATCAATAAAATGAACAGCAACAGAAGGCATGTTGTTGGTAAACTTTTGCCATGTACTACCTCCATCTATAGTTATATACAATCCAAATTCTGTTCCTAAAAATAATAAATTTGGGTTCTTGTAATCTTCTTGAATATTTCTTACAAATCCAACAACATCATCAGAAATTATATTCTTCCAGGTTGTTCCAAAGTCTGTAGTTTTATAGGCATATGGTTTCATGTCATTCATTGTATGACCGTCAAAAACTGCATATGCTGTTCCTTTATCAAAAACACTTGCTTCTATATGATAAGTCCAAGTATTTTTTGGCAAACCAATAATATTACCAGATGTATTGGTCCATGTTTTACCTCCATCTTGTGTTACCTGAACATTTCCATCATCTGTACCAACCCAAATAACATTTTCATCTAAGGTAGATTCTGCTATGGTAAATATTGTAGTATGATTTTCTGCTCCAGAATTATCCATAGACAATCCTCCAGAATTTTCTTGTTGTTGCTTCGTTGGGTCATTTGTGGTTAGATCTGGTGAAATAATTTTCCATGTATCTCCCATATCTTCAGACTTATGAACAAACTGACTTCCCATATAAAAACGATCTGGCTGATGAGTACTAACGGCCATTGGAGCATTCCAGTTAAATCTTAATTTAGGAAATCCCTTTTGAGGCAAAGGCTGAATAGTTTTTACTCTTTTATTAGCTACATCAGACCTCCAAACATTTTCTGCTCCTTGCATTTCTGAATAAATAATATTCTTTGTAGGATGCTTTAAGACTCTGAAACCGTCTCCTGCGCCAACAGAGTTCCAATCTCTAGCATTAATTCCTCCTGGAGAACTAGACGGTCCATACCAAGAACCATTGTCTTGTAAACCTCCATATATATTATAGGGCTCCTCATTATCTACACTAATGTGATAAAACTGAGATATTGGTAAGTTTTCTACAATTTCCATTGTTGTTCCTCCATTCCAAGAACGGTAGACTCCACCGTCTGTTCCTGCGTACATTCTATCAGAATTGTGAATATCAAAAGTAATATCATGAATATCACTATGCATATTGCCAAGATCTTTAAATGTTTTTCCTCCATCTCTAGATATAGAACCACTTAAACCACCTTTAACTACAACATCAGGGTTTTTAGGATCTACAACTATTCTTGAAAAATAAAACGGACGAACTGTAATTCCAAAGTCGTTGTTTAATTGTTTCCAATTAGCTCCTGCATCATCACTTCTATACAATCCTTTTCTTTCTGCTTTTTCTGCTTCTATAACAGTATACAAGATGTTAGAATCTGATGGAGCTACGGCAACTGCAAGCCTTCCCAAATCACCTTCTGGAAAACCTGTATGGATTTTATTCCAAGTTTTACCTCCATCTATAGATTTGTGTAATGCACTATTTTTACCTCCTGATTGAAAAGACCAACCTGTTCGTCTAAATTCCCACATAGACGCATATAATATGTTAGAATCATTAGGATCCATTGTCAAATCTGCACAACCTGTTGTTTGATCGGTGTAAAGTATTTTATCCCATGTTATACCTCCATCTATTGTTTTAAAAACACCTCTTTCTTCACTATCACCCCACAAAGCCCCCAAAACTCCTACATAAATCTCTTTAGAATTAGTTGGATTCACAATAATATTTGAAATATGTTCAGATGAATCAAAACCTAGCTTAGTCCAGTTAGAACCGCCATCAACAGATTTATACATTCCATCACCAACAGAAATACTATTTCGTGTCCAAGTTTCACCAGTTCCAACATAAATGGTATTGTCTGGATCATTAGGATCTAAAGCAACAGCTCCAATGGATTGACAATACTCATCAAAAATTGGATTAAATGTTGTCCCTCCATCATTTGATTTCCAAACACCACCTCCAGCAGTACCTGCGTATATAATTCTATTATTTGTTGGGTGATTCTCTAAGTCGTTAATTCTACCGCTCATTAAGGCAGGTCCAATTTGCCGTGCAGAAATATCACCAAATAATTGTTTTGCTTTGATAGGTGCTTTTTTTTGCGCTTCTATATTTATGGAAGAAAATAGCGCCAATAGAAAAGCTATTGATATAAGTTTTTTCATGATAACAAAATTTTTTAATTAATGAATTGAGTTACTCTTTTTCAACAATTTCTTCAGGAAAAGCAAACTCTTTCTCATCTACTGTTGGGTTTAACTCAATCTTACTAATTGAAATTGGAGCACCAGGCTGTCCCTTTACACCCTGTGTCATTGAAAAAGGAAAGTATAGTCCATCAACTTCATCGTAATCACTCATAGTAGCTTCAGACATCATCCCTTTTGCAGGTCCTGATTTAATTTCACTTTGTACTGCAATAGGAACAAAATTTTCAGTATCAAAAAAGTAAAAAGTAATATTTTCTTCTTTTATACCATCTATAGTAATAGGCTCTTTTGTTAATTTTATTTTAAACGTTTCTGCACCATCAATAGTTTCTTTTCCTAAAAGTTCTATTGCATATCCTTTTTCTTTATAGTCTATAAAAGAATCTGGAAAATCATTCATATCTAGCTTCATGTTTTCCGTGGTTTCTTCATCACTCTTTTCGGCTTTCATTGTCATAAAATTATGACCCCACAAAGTTTCTCCATCAAAAACTCCTTGCTTCATCTCTTTTCCTTGAAAATTAATAACTGTCATTTGCTTTCCGTCACTCATTTGAATGATCTCTAGTGGAATTTCCATCCCTTGTTGATTTATTTTAGCAGTCATTTTAACACCTTTAACTTTCTTTAATTTTTCTAAGCCACCAATGTTCTCAAAATAATTTGCTATGATTTCGTCGGCAGTTTGAGCATTTACAGAAATACTAGTAGCAATGGCAACTACAAATAATAGAATTTTTTTCATCTTTATATTTTTATTAGTTTAATAATAAATTAGACAACTAAAATACATATTTGTTACATGAATTATATTAAAATAGGAAACTTTCATTAATTTTAGTCTTTCATTATGAAGTGTATAAAAAATAATCTTATGAAAGGAACGCATGGTAAACCCATAGTTTCTGATTTGTATTATCATAAAACAAACACAAGAAAACCGCTTGTTATTTTTTGTCATGGATACAAAGGATACAAAGATTGGGGTGCCTTTGACATAATGTCTTCTAGCTTTTTAGAAGCAGGTATTGCTCTCTTAAAATTTAACTTTTCTCATAATGGGGGCACGCCAGAACAACCTATAGATTTTCCAGACTTAGAAGCCTTTGGAAACAATAATTATATGATAGAGTTAGATGACTTAGAAAGCGTCATTAACTGGGTTAGTACTGCTGAAGAATTTAAAGATGAGATAGATATTAATAATATCATCTTAATTGGGCACTCTAGAGGTGGTGCTATTGCTATCTTAAAAGCTTCGGAAGATGCAAGAATTAAAAAACTCATTACCTGGGCTGCTGTCTGCGATCTTAATAGATCTATGTTTGAACAAGGAGCTGAATTAGAACAATGGAAAAAAGACGGCGTCTTGTATATAGTTAATGGGAGAACCAAACAAAAAATGCCTCATTATATACAATTTTACCATAATTATAGTAAAAACAAAGAACGTTTAGATGTTAAGAAAGCAGTAAAACAACTAAGTATTCCGCAGCTAATATTTCATGGAGAGGGAGATCTTGCAGTTCCAGTAATACATGCAGAAAATTTACATCAATGGAATCCGGCTAGTGAATTAATGTTGCTCCCAAAAGCCAATCATGTTTTTGGAGCCTCACAACCCTGGCTTGAAGATAAATTACCTGAAGATTTTAGCATTGTTTTAAAGAAAACTATTGACTTTATTAACAAGTCTTAATTGTTAATAAAACCGAATAACTCTTCGTGTATTGTCCCGGCTCTTTTTAGTACTTTTATACTACTAATTTCTATACAAGAAATCCGCAACTATGTACTTAATTTTTGATACGGAAACCACTGGGTTGCCAAAGAGTTGGAACGCTCCTATGACCGATACAAACAACTGGCCAAGATGCGTTCAAATTGCATGGCAGTTGCATGACAATATGGGAAACATCATAGAACACCATGATTTTCTTCTTCAACCAGACGGTTTTAATGTTCCGTATGATGCAGAACGTATTCACGGAATTTCTACAGAATTAGCTCAAGAACAAGGAATTTCATTGCAAGAAGGACTACAACTATTTAATGAAGTTTTACAAAAAACAACTTTTATTGTAGGTCAGAATTTAAACTTCGACCTTAATATTATGGGCTGTGAATTTCATAGATTGGGGGTTGCAAGTAACTTAACAACGCTTCCTATTTTAGACACCTGTACAGAACATACAGCACAATTGTGTCAAATACCTGGAGGTCGTGGCGGAAAATTTAAACTACCCACGTTAACAGAATTACACAAGCATTTATTTGGTGTAGGTTTTGGAGATGCTCACAATGCTACTGCAGATGTTGAAGCAACCACAAGATGTTTCTTAGAATTAATTCGTTTGCGAGAATTCTCTAAAGAGAAATTAGATGTTGATGAATCATATTTTCAGAATTTTTCGGAAGCCAATCCCAAACCTATTCAGGTTATTGGTTTAAAACACATCAATCTTAAAAAAGAAAGTGAAAAAATTAGAAAGCGCCTTGCGTCTCTAAAAGAAACCAAAACAACCACTACTACCTCAGCCGGATTGTCTGAATTAGAAAACGTTCAGTTTGCTCATTTACACAATCATACACAATTTTCTATATTACAATCTACCATTCAAATTGGAAATATTGTGAAAGCAGCAGCCAAAGACAATATGTCTGCTATTGCTTTAACAGATACAGGAAACATGATGGCTTCTTTTCATTTTGTGAGCGCTATTTTAAAACATAATAAACAAGCATTTGTCAAAAATGAGATCTCAGAAGAAAATGGCGAAGCTGCAGAAGAAACCATTCTAAAACCTATTTTAGGATGTGAGTTTAATGTTTGTGAAGACCACTTAGATAAGAAAAGAAAAGACAATGGCTATCAAATTGTTTTGCTGGCTAAAACCAAAAAAGGGTATCACAACCTTGCAAAAATGTCTTCCATTGCTTTTATTAATGGATTCTATTATGTGCCAAGAATAGACCGTAAAATTATTGAGCAATACAAAGAAGACATCATTGTATTAACAGGAAACACCTACGGTGAAGTACCTAGTAAAATATTAAATGTTGGAGAAAAACAGGCAGAAGATGCCCTAATTTGGTGGAAAGAACAGTTTGCCGATGATTTCTACATTGAACTAATGCGACATAACCAAGAAGATGAGCGCATTGTAAATGAAACGCTCTTAAAGTTTGCCGAAAAACACGCTGTTAAAGTTGTTGCAACCAATAACATATTTTACCTCAACAAAGAAGATGCCAATGCCCATGATATTTTACTCTGTGTAAAAGAAGGTGAAAAACAGGCAACTCCTAAAGGAAAAGGAAGAGGCTACAGATATGGCTTACCAAATGATGAATACTATTTCAAATCTACGGAAGAAATGAAATTATTGTTTGCAGATATTCCTAAAGCCATTAGTAATATTCAGGAAATTGTAGATAAAATAGAGGTGTTTTCATTGGCTCGTGATGTATTATTGCCTGCTTTTGATATTCCTAATGAATTTCAAGCCAAAGAAGATGAAGATGATGGTGGAAAAAGAGGTGAAAATGATTACCTAAAGCATCTTACTTTTATTGGAGCGAAAAAACGCTATGGAGAAATTACAGAAGCTATTAAAGAACGTTTAGATTTTGAATTAGGAGTTATTGAAAATACAGGATATCCAGGGTATTTCTTGATTGTAGAGGATTTTATAAGAGAGGCCAGAAAAATGGATGTTTCTGTTGGGCCTGGGCGTGGTTCTGCAGCTGGTTCTGTAGTGGCTTATTGCCTTTGGATTACCAATATTGACCCGATTAAATACGATTTACTTTTTGAGCGTTTTCTAAATCCAGAGCGTGTATCTATGCCAGATATTGATATAGATTTTGATGATGAAGGAAGAGGTAGAGTGATAGATTATGTAATTAATAAATATGGTGCCAATCAGGTTGCTCAAATTATTACCTACGGAACAATGGCCGCTAAATCGTCTATTAGAGATACCGCTAGAGTACTAGATTTACCTTTATTTGAGGCAGATAGAATTGCCAAATTAATACCAAATATTAAACTAAAAGATATTTTTGGAACAGACGATAAAAGCAAAGGGAAAATTGCTGCATTACGTTCTGAAGAAAAAGACATGGTTAATGAGTTAAGAGTCATGTCTGAAGGAAATGGGATAGAATCAGAAACCATTAACAAAGCAACTATTCTAGAAGGTTCTGTTAGAAACACAGGAACTCATGCATGTGGGGTAATTATTACACCCTCAGATATTACCAACTTTGTACCTGTTGCTTTAGCAAAGGACTCTGATATGTATGTAACTCAGTTTGACAATTCTGTAGTGGAAAGTGCAGGGTTATTAAAAATGGATTTCTTAGGATTAAAGACCCTAACCTTAATAAAAGATACTGTAAAAATTGTAAAAGCGCGCCATGGAGTTCTATTAGATCCTGAAACGTTTCCGTTAGATGATGTAAAAACATACGAATTATTTCAACGTGGAGAAACCATTGGAATTTTTCAATATGAATCGCCAGGAATGCAAAAACATATGCGATCTTTAAAACCAACTGTTTTTGGAGATTTAATTGCCATGAATGCCTTGTATAGACCAGGTCCTATGGAATATATTCCTTCCTTTATTAATAGAAAGCACGGAAAGGAAGATATTGAATATGACTTGCCAGCTATGGAAGAATATTTAGCTGAAACCTATGGGATTACTGTCTACCAAGAACAGGTAATGTTGCTCTCTCAAAAACTTGCTAATTTCACCAAAGGTGAAGCTGATGTTCTTAGAAAAGCAATGGGGAAAAAACAGGCTGCAGTCTTAGCTAAAATGAAGCCTAAGTTTATAGAACAAGCAGGAGAAAAAGGTCATGAGGCAGAGAAACTAGAAAAAATATGGAAAGATTGGGAAGCTTTTGCATCGTATGCTTTTAATAAATCTCACTCTACCTGTTATGCATGGATTGCCTATCAAACAGCCTATTTAAAAGCTCACTACCCTGCAGAATATATGGCTTCTGTATTGTCTAATAACATGAATGATATTAAGTCTGTTTCATTTTTTATGGAAGAATGTAAATCTATGGGCTTAGAAGTTTTAGGACCAGATGTAAACGAATCTTATCTAAAATTTTCTGTAAATAATCAAGGAGCTGTTCGTTTTGGAATGGGAGCTATTAAAGGTGTAGGTAGTTCTGCTGTAAAAGCAATTATTAAAGAACGAAAAGAAAACGGACATTTTACATCAATTTTTGATGTAACCAAAAGAGTAGATTTAAGAGCTGCCAATAAAAAAGCCTTTGATGGTTTAATTTTAGCTGGTGGTTTTGATTCTTTCTCAAGCACGCACAGAGCTCAATATTTTGCTGAAGATGAAAAAGAACAAACTTTTATAGAGAAAGCCATTCGATATGGAAATAAATACCAAGAAAATTTAAACTCAGCTCAGGTATCGTTATTTGGTGAAGCTTCTGATGTTCAATTTCCAGAGCCAGAAATTCCTGAATGTGACGTTTGGGGAAATATGGAAGAGCTTGCCAAAGAAAAAGAAGTGGTAGGTATTTATATTTCTGCTCACCCTCTAGATGATTTTAAAAACGAACTAAAGTTTTGCAATGCAAGTGTTGCTCACTTTAAAGGAGATTTACAAAAGTATGTGGGTTCTAATTTAGTTTTTGCAGGGATTATCACAGAAGTTCAGCATCGGGTATCAAAAGCCGGAAAAGGATGGGCATCTTTCTTTATTGAAGATTACTTAGACAGTTTTGAGTTTCGGATTTTTGGAGAAGATTACTTAAAGTTTAAGCACTTTTTTGTTCCTAATTCTTTCTTATTTGTAAGAACTACCATTCAAAAAGGATGGGTAAATAAAGAAGGGATAGAAGGTGATGCAAGATTAAAATTTACAGAATTTAAATTGTTACATGATGTCATGGATGATTTATGCAAAAAGGTAACCATAAAAATACCTATTGAAGAGGTGCATGAAAAATCTATACAAAATTTTGACACCTTATTTAAAGCACACGAAGGAAAGCAATCACTTCGTTTTGTGATCTATGATGTGGCAGAAGAAATAGAGTTAGATGTTCCTAGCAGGAATACCAAAATAAAAATTAGTGGTGAGCTCTTAAAAATACTTGAAGACCAACATATTAATTTTAAATTAAATTAGGCAGTTAGCTCTGTAAAAAGAGTTTCTAAACGTTGGTTTTTTGAACTTAATTCTAAGATTTTTAAGCCATTTTCTTGTGCAAAATCAAAAATAACAGGCCTCATATCTTCTGAAGATTGAAAGCTTAAATACCAGGTATTATCGAAGTTGTTTTTATAGGATATCATATTTGGCAACTTCTTAATAAATTGCTCTTCGAGCTTATAATCAAACGTAACTTCTATGATTTGTTCATTGCTTTGTTTTAGATCTTTCATAGATGCATCTAAAAGCAACTCTCCTTTTTTAATAATAATCACCCGATCGCAAACAGCCTCTACTTCTTGCATGATATGAGTAGAAAATAAAATTGTTTTCTCTTTTCCTAAGTCTTTAATTAAAGTTCTTATTTCTTGTAATTGGTTTGGATCTAATCCTGTGGTTGGTTCATCTAAGACTAACACATCTGGATTGTGTAAAATAGCTGCTGCAATTCCTACCCGTTGTTGGTATCCTTTTGAAAGCTGACTTATTTTCTTGTGAACTTCTGGTGTAAGCCCCACGGTTTTAATAACTGTGGCAATCGTTTCTTTTGAAATCTTAAAAATAGCTGCTTGAAACTGTAAATATTCCTTTACGTACATCTCTTGGTACAAGGGGTTTTGTTCTGGAAGATATCCTATGGTAGCCTTTGCCTCTATTGGGTTTGTTAACACATTAATCCCCGACACAAAAACAGTTCCTTTACTTGGTGAAATATAGCCTGTTAAAATCTTCATCATGGTAGATTTTCCAGCACCATTTGGCCCTAAAAACCCAATAATTTCTCCTTTTTTAGCAGAGAAACTTATTTCTTTTAACGCTAATTGAGTTCCGTAAGATTTTGAAACAGCTTGTACTTCTATAGTCATAGAACAAAAGTAATTTATTTAATTTTATAACATCATCTATTTAATGTTAGTTCAATAAAAAAGCTGTCTTTTCAGACAGCTTTTTATATTTTTATCAGCATACACGATTCTGAAATCTTATTCTATCACTAATTTTCTTGTGGTTTGCATGGTTCCATTCTTAATTTTTAATAAATACAGTCCTTTAGCTGTATTTTCAAATGAAATACTTTCAGAAAATCTTGCAGACACATTAGAAAACAGCAACTCTCTCACCAATCTTCCAGTGAGATCAAATAATTGAAGCTTTACACCCGCTGTTGATGCTGTGTCAAATTGTAAGCTGAAATTTCCATTAGACGGATTTGGGTATAAATTAAAACCATCAAAAATATCATTATTCAAAGAAGCTGTTGCATCTGTAACCTCAATGGAATAATCCTCAACTTCTCCATCAAAACCTGATTCACAAGATTCGGCATAACCAACATAATTTGAAGAAACTCTCATAGTAGTTGTTCCAATTACAGCGTCTGCTGGAACTGTAATAGGAAGAGGGCTTTCTTCTGTAGCACCATCTGTAACATTATTTGCAGACCCCAGAACATATTCCTCTCCTACATCGTTAAAATCACAATTTTGATTCCAATCTATCCATACTTTAGCTCTGTTAGTGTAATTACCATCAGTATTTAATCGAACTGATAAATCGTGAATTTCATCACCTTTAACAGCAGTACTTATACTTGTATAATCACTATAAGCTCCTAGTTTAGCCGAAGAATTGTCAATAGTATTAAAAACAACTCTTGTGACGCTAGTTTCGTATTCAGTATTTCCACTAGAAGCACATATAGAACAAATTTGAGTCGTAAAAGAATTCTCGGTAGAAAAATTTCCAGCTCCACAGCTATTTTTAGCTTTAACTCTCCAATAATAAGTGGTGTCTTGATTTAAAGAGGCTTCAGTATAAGAATTTGTTGTTACATTTTCATTTACTAAAATCGAACTAAACCCAGAGTCAGTTGCTATTTCTATATCATAAGAGCTAGCATTTAAAATTTCATCCCATGTAAAAGTAGGTGATAAAGCTACTCCAGTTCCACTATTACTTGGTGATGTTAAATTCAAAGTTTCAAAAGTTGCATTTAAAATATTTAAAGTTGCATTTATAGATCTTGTAATTGAACTAGAAGAGGCGTTAATATCTATCAGATATGAATCTACCGCTACTCCATTTAAGTTACTAATAGTCATGTTTACAATACCATTAGAATTTATAGTTGTTGGACTAAAACTCACTATTGAACCTACTGGTTCACCAGTGGTTGAAAAACTGACATTTTCAGAAAAACCATTTATAAAATCTACCGAAATATCATAGGTAGCTGAGGTAGTGTCAGTAGTACATACATCTAAAGTACCTGTTGTATTGGTTGCAATAAAGGTTGGGTCAGAAGAACTAATTGTAAAGTTCGTAGAGTTTAGGTTATAAAAAATATTATCTACAGCCGCAATCATAATTCTAGCTGAACTAGTTGTGTTGTTAGGAACTACAAAAGCTTCTGACCCATCATTTGGGGTGTTTGCAGCTAGTGTAATTGGAAAAGTAAGACCTCCATCTGTTGACAACAAAATAGTTACATTTTGAGTATTAACTGGCGCTTGATCTGAAGCACCCACCACCCAATTAATCGTTTGATTAGATCCTACAAGCCACTCTGCATTTGTAGATGGTCCGTCAACAGTAAATGGAGTAATGTCTACTGTTGTTACCTTCATATCATCTCTTGCACTGTTTCCGCCCCCTGTAGCATTGTCTCTGACCACTAATGAAAAATTCATCTCTCTAGCAACCGATGGAACAACTTCCCAAGTACTAGAGGTACTTCCTGCTATTACCGTTGGTAATGCAGGCATATATCTGTTGGGTGAACTTATTGATGAATTAGATCTAAAAGCAGGACCAGAAGTACTTGTTGAGGCTGGTGGCATAGAAGCTACTTCTGTATCTGTTTGCTCCCAGTTATAACTTAATACATTATTTGAATTTACATCTGAAGCGTTCCCTCGTAATACAAACGGAGTTGATTTTGGAATAGAATAATCTTCGCTTTCAACTATAACGGGTGCACTATTACCCGTGGAGGTAGTTACCGCACAACTAGCACTGGACTGAATTTTATTCCACATTTCAGTAATATTTACAGAATGAAAGTGATCATCACTGTTGTTTTGTACATTGGGAGCACAAATTCCTGCATAACCCATAATTGTAGAGGCACTACCTGGCTCTACTGCAGTTGAATTATTTCTATTACAACTATTATTTTGAGTATGATTTGCTCCAAACTGATGCCCCATTTCATGGGATACGTAATCAATATCATAAGGATCACCCATCGGAGTAACAATGCCTGTGACTCCTCTTGCTTTACTTCCTGAAACACATACCACACCCAAACTTGCAAGCCCAGCACCTCCGATACTAAAGACATGACCAATATCATAATTAGCAGTACCAATTGTAGTATCACAGATATTTTGAACTTGACCAATCATAGTTCCAGCACTTCCATCTGTAATTCCATCTGTGGCGGCATCTAAAAAAATAACCTGATCATTATTATCTACAATTTCCATTCTTACTCCTAAATCTCTTTCGTAAACTCCGTTGATTCTTGTCATGGAAGTGTTCATGGCTGAAAGCACAGCTGCTTTTTTATCTGCATCTGATGCGTCGCTGGCAATACCTTGGTCATTTAAATGAAATTGCGCATATTCACCTGAACAAACTAGAGCCAAACGAAAGATTCTTAAGAGCCCATCATCTGCATTTCTTTGAGAACTAAGAACCATTTCTTTGGCATCTAATTGCTCATCTACTTCACAGCTAAAATCGTGATCTCTTTGTGGCAGACTTGACCTGCTGTAAGATATGTAAGAATTGTAGTTTTTAGTATATGGATCTATATAGAAAGAAGGTCTGCCTGTATAAAAGATAACCCCATGAAAACCATCTGTTCCAAAACTAAATCTTGCAGTTGCAGAAGGATCATCTATTCCTTGTGCAACATACGATTTAATCATAGGAAATTTAAGTGCTAAGCCTTCTGATAAAGAAGAGGCTTCCTGTATTGAAAATTTCTGAATACCTTCTACTGTTGGGAGTTCAATGATAGTTGATGAAGTTCTTACTAAAGATAAGATCTCATTTTTAAACTCGTCATAATTTATGGTATAAACTTTAAAATGACTGGGAATGGATTTTCTAAATTTAAGTACTGTTTTATTAAATTCAGTTTCTTTCGTATCAAGTAAATTCCAGAGTTTTGATTGGGAAAAACTACTAAAAGATATGATACATAAAAAAACACTTAAAATAATTTTTCTCATAATTAATTGTGAAATAGGGTTAAAATTAAAAAATCTAGTAGAACCCTCAAATATAATTAAATATTTATCTTTACAATGAATGATAACGAGCAAAAAAATACAGTTAAAAGACCTAGGTTTAAAAGACTATAAAGACATTTGGGAATACCAAACTTCTTTGTTAGATACCATCATCGCTGTAAAAAGACAAAACAGAAAAGAAAATACTAATAACCCTACTAAAAATTATTTCCTTTTTGTTGAGCACCCTCATGTATATACGTTGGGTAAAAGTGGAGACCTTAGCAACCTTTTAATAAATGAACAGCAATTAAAAGATAAAGGCGCTACCTATTACAAGATAAATCGTGGTGGAGATATTACCTATCATGGTCCAGGACAAATTGTTGGTTATCCAATACTAGATTTAGAGAATTTTTTTACAGACATTCATAAATATTTACGTCTTTTGGAAGAAGTCATTATCAAAACACTAGCTGAGTATGGAATTACAGGAGGGAGAAGCAAGGGAGAAACTGGTGTTTGGATTGATGCGGGAACTCCGTTTGCTCGAAAAATTTGTGCCATGGGAATTAGAAGTAGCCGTTGGGTTACCATGCATGGATTTGCTTTAAATGTAAATACCAATCTTGGATATTTTGATCACATTATACCCTGTGGAATCAGAGGAAAAGCAGTCACTTCTTTAGAAGTTGAGCTAGGTAAAAAAATTGAGTTGAATGAAGTAAAAGAAAAAATACTTATTCATTTTAAAGAACTTTTTGAGGTTGAAAAATTCGAGTCAGAGGTCTAACTCTAATTGAGTTGGGAATAACTTAAATGTTTTTCTATGATACTTTGTAATTCCAAATTCTTGAATTGCATTTCTGTGTTCTTTGGTTGGATATCCTTTATTTTTTTTCCAATTATAAACCGGAAATTCTATGTGAATTTTCTCCATAAAATCATCTCTGTATGTTTTTGCTAGTACAGATGCAGCAGCAATACTCATATATTTGGCATCTCCCTTAACAATAGTATTATAAGGAATATCTTTATAGGGTTTAAATTTATTTCCATCAACAATTATATATTCAGGAATTACAGACATGGCAGAAATTGATCGCTGCATTCCGGTAATTGATGCTTGCAAGACATTTAAAGAATCTACTTCTTTATGTTGCACAAAAGACACCCCAAATGCTATCGCTTCTTTTTCAATAATAGGTCTTAATAAGATTCTTTTAGCTTCTGAGAGTTGTTTAGAATCATTTAATAATTCGTGATAAAAATCAAAAGGTAATATTACAGCAGCAGCAACAACAGGTCCAGAAAGACAACCTCTTCCAGCTTCGTCTGTTCCCACTTCTAATTTCAGTCCGCTGTAATTATTTTTTAACATCTTGCAAATTAACATTTTTTCAAGATAATTATTTGAATTCTTTTACGTTTAAAAGTTTACTTTTGCTTTTAAGACAATTTTTAATGAAAAGAATCATTTTTTTCCTTTTTTCAGTTTGCGTTTTATCATCGAATACGTATGGTCAGACTCTTAAGCCTATAAAAAAAGTAAAGAAATCAAGAATTCAAAATGAAGGGAAAAATTTTTCACGAAATGATTCTATTGTTGGTTCAAGAATCAGTAACGCTAAAAAAATTAATCTAAGTGCTAAAACGACCTACACAGATTACAAAATTTTTTCATTTTTAAAAGACACTAGTTTCGTTGACACTACACTTAATATAAATAAACACTATAGGTTTAATTTTTTAAGAAAAGATAATTTTGGTTTATTACCATTTCATAATATTGGTCAAACTTTTAATCGATTAACCTATGATTATAATCTAATAAACACAGCACCAGATATTGGTTTTACAGCAAAACAATTCTCTTTTAAAAATATTGAAGATATTAGTTATTACGAAGTTCCTACACCAACTTCAGAGATTATGTTTTTAACTACCTTAGAACAAGGACAGTTTTTAGAATCTTTTTTTAGCTTGAACTTTTCAAGAAGAATGAATGTTTCTATTGCATATACTGGCTTACGATCTTTAGGTAAATATAGGGAAGCGTTGGTAAGTCAAGGGAATTTTAGAACTACATTTCACTACGAAACTAAAAAAGGTAACTATAAAATTAGGGGACATCTTTCTACTCAAGATGTATTAAATGAAGAAAGCGGTGGATTAACAGGTGAGTCATTACAAGCATTTAAAGATAATGACCCTAACTTTTCAGACAGAGCGAGAATGGATGTAAATCTTAATGATACTGAAAGTTTTCTTGAAAGTTCTCGAGTTTTTTTTGAACATGATTACAAAGTTTTGTCGTCCAAAGACTCTGTTAGCAAGAAAGATTTTACCAACTTAAAAATTGGTCATATTTTTGAGAGGCAACTAAAAACATATGAATTAACACAAAATTCACCCACAGCCTTTATCGGAACTACTAATTTTTCTGGAAATATTAGAGATGGTGTCGAAAATTCCTTTTTAAGAAACACGTTTTTTTTAGAATTTAATTCTAAATATATTTTGGGAACTTTTAGAGTAAAGTCTAATCTAATGATCTACTCTTATGGCTACAATGAAATTAAAAATCAGACTAGTGGAATTAACAAACTGAAATTAGAAGGAAGCGCTGCATCTTTTGGGGCCGACTGGAAAGCCAAAGTGAACAAATTTAAATTAGATGCTACTGGAGAAATTACTCCAGGAACTGGCAGGTTATCTGGCACTAACCTTCGTGGTAACTTATCCTATAAGAAAGACAGTTTATTTGATATAAAAGCTAGTATATTATTAAATTCTAAATCTCCTAACTTTAATTTCCTACTGCATCAAAGTACTTATAATGAGTATAATTGGGAAAATGATTTTGAAAATATAAGAACCCAAAACTTAGGTTTTCGTATAGATTCTAGATGGCTAACTACTACTGTTAATTTAACTAATATTGAAAATTACACATATTTTGGAGAGGACAATAAGCCAAAACAATCCACCGAAAATGTTACCTATTTAAAAGTAAAAGCTTCACGAGAATTTAGATACAAAAGATTTGCACTAGATAATAGCGTACTGTATCAAAATGTGAGCGGAGGTTCGGCTGTTTTTAGAGTGCCTGAACTTATTACAAGAAATACACTTTATTACGATGATTATTGGTTTAAGGGAAAGCCCATGCAAGTACAAATTGGCGCAACCTTTAACTACTTCACAAAATACAAAGCCAATGCATACAATCCTTTATTAGCAGAATTTACACTTCAAAATTCTGAAGAAATTGGATTTCCTACGGTAGATTTATTTTTTAATGCCCAGATAAGAAGAACTAGAATCTTTTTTAGAATAGACAATGTGCTCTCTGACTTTGGTAATAGAAACTATTTTTCTGCTCCCAATTATCCCTATAGAGATTTCACAATTCGTTTTGGCTTGGTATGGAATTGGTTTATCTAAATTCTTATTTGCTAGCTAACTGTCTTATTTTTATCCTAAACGCAGCAAATAACAAGGTTGTAAATGGAGATAACCAGTTAAAAATTGCATAGACAAAATACTCTCCAACACTTACTCCTAAAACACCTGAATGATATGCTCCACAGGTATTCCATGGAATTAACACCGAGGTAACAGTTCCTGAATCTTCTAAAGTCCTACTCAAATTTTCAGGAGCTAAGCCTTTTTCTTTAAAAGCTTTTGAATACATTTTTCCAGGCACAACTATTGCTAAGTATTGATCTGAGGCTGTAAAATTTAATCCAATACATGTAAATACCGTACTGGCAAACAATCCAAAAACAGAATCAAAAAGCTGTAACATAAAACTACTAATCTTAGCTAAGGCGCCAATTGCATCCATAATTCCTCCAAAAACCATAGCACATAAAATAAGCCAGATGGTTCCCATCATTTTTGCCATACCTCCAGAGGTAAATAAATCTGCTAAAATTTCATTTTCTGTTGCAATAGCAGTATCAACAGTTATTGCTGTCATTAGTCCTTTATAGGCTGAATTAAAAGTTAACTCAGTTGCACCAGCAATATTCATGATAATTTGTGGTTGAAAAAATAACGCAAAAATTGCTGCTAGAATAATTCCAGCAAGTAAGGCTATTAAAGGTGGTGTTTTTTTTATGATTAGAACAATTACTAAAACTGGGACTAAAAACAGCCAAGGGCTTATATTAAAAGCCTTATTAATATCTCCCAGCATAACTGAAGTATCGGCATCGCCACTAACACTAAGTGTGAGTCCTATAATTATAAAAATAACCAGTGTAACAATAAACGTAGGAACTGTGGTATACGCCATATATTTTATGTGCGTAAATAAATCTGTTCCTGCCATAGCTGGCGCTAAGTTTGTTGTATCTGACATTGGCGACATTTTATCTCCAAAATAAGCGCCAGACAGAACTGCTCCTGCTGTCATCCCAAGAGAAATATCTAAAGCTCCTGCAATTCCTATTAATGCAATTCCTACCGTTGCTGAAGTGGTCCAAGAACTTCCTGTTGCAACAGAAATTACAGCACAAATAATTAAACATGCGGGTAAGAATATTGTTGGATTTAAAATCTGTAATCCATAGTAAATCATAGTAGGTATAATTCCACTAACTAGCCATGTTCCAGCCAAAGCTCCAACCATCAATAAAATAAATATCGCACTTGATGTTGATTTTACATTTTCAGCAACCTCATCCATCATTCTTGAAAAGGAAACCTTATTTCTAAAACCTACGATTGCGGCTACAGCTCCTCCCATTAATAATATAAATTGATTTGTTCCACTTAATGAGTCATCACCAAAAATAAAAACATTGTAGGCCAACATCCCTACTAAAATGATGATAGGAATAAGTGCTTCTAAAATAGAAAGCTCACTATTCTCCATTATTTTTTGATCTTGTATTTTTATCTCAGAAAGGTTTTCTTGGTCTTGCATCGTCTCAATTTTTGTTTTGTAATGTTACGATTTTAGAAGAAGCTATGCAAATGAAAAGAGTTGGTTACATTTGCACTCATGGATTCAATTACTCAGATTGTTTTAGGGGCTGCCTGTGGTGAAATTGCCTTAGGAAAAAAAATAGGAAATAAAGCAATACTCTTTGGAGCCATTGGAGGTACCATACCAGATTTAGATGTAATTATTGGAAGTTTGTATTATTCTAATGAGATAGATAGCTTGGCTTTTCACAGAGGTTTTATGCATTCGATACTTTTTGCAGTTTTGGGAGCTTTCATCTTTGGTTTTATAAGCTCAAAAGCTTATGATTATGGAGCATTACGAAAAGGATCTACCAATATTAAAGACTGGGTCTTGTTGTTTTTTTTATCAATTTTTACGCATCCAATTTTAGATAGCTTTACACCTTACGGAACTCAATTATTCTTGCCCTTCTCGGACTATAGGGTTGCTTTTAATAACATTTCTGTAGCAGATCCACTATACACACTTCCCTTTCTAGTATGTATGATTGTTGCTATGTTTTTTAATCGGAAAAACCCAACACGAAGAAAATGGACAAAAGCGGGGCTTTATATCAGTTCCGCTTATCTATTTTTTACTATTGGTAATAAATTGTATGTAGACAGTGTATTTAAAACATCTTTTACAGAAGCAAACATTAACTACCAAAGGTTTAGTGCTCAACCCACGCTTCTTAATAATGCATTGTGGTATGCAGTAGCAGAAACAGACATTAATTACCAGGTAACTTTTTATTCTATTTTTGATAAAAAAAATACCTCACCTACCTTTATTAGTATTCCTAAAAATCACACACTACTCAATGTAGATCATCCAGATATAAAAACATTACGATGGTTTAGCAAAGATTTTTATGCCTTAGCGGTTTCTAAAACTAGTGATCAAATTAATTACAAAGATTTACGCTATCCATTATTAGATCAGAACGATCCTAATTCTTCTTTATTTAGTTTTAGATTGGTAAAAGAAGGAAATAGATGGAATACTAAAAACCTTTCAGAAGAACGCTTTAAAGACCAAAATGCTCAAGATTTTGTTACTGACATGTTTAAAAGAGCTTTCAGAGATTTTTAGGAACGCTACGCTTTTACTCCAGCAAGCACTCCTACTTCCAACATGCATTCTTTCATAACTTGATAGGTTCTTTCAATGTTGTTGTCTAAACCAATAGAAAAACGAATTAAACCATCGGATAAGCCCATTTCTTCTTGTTCTTCTTCTGAAATTTCTGAAGAAGTAGATGACCCTGGAGCAGAAAATAATGTTTTATAAAAACCTAAACTCACCGCTAAATATCCTACATTTTTATGCTGCATAGCCTCCATAAGTAAATTGGCTTTTTCTAAAGAACCAGCGTCTATGGTAAGCATTCCTCCATACCCATATTCTGTGTTCATCATGGAGGTAAATAATGTATGTGATGGATGCGATTCTAAACCAGGATATACTGTTTTTACCCCTTCAGCTTCAAATTTTGTTGCCAAATAACCAGCATTAAAACTATGCTGCTTCATACGAATGTGTAAAGTTCTTAAATTCTTTAAAACCGATGAAGCACGTAAACTATCCATAGTAGAACCTAATAACATACTAGCTCCGTCTATAACGCTTCTTAATTGGTTTATAAATTCTTGTGTTCCACAAACAACGCCTCCAACAGCATCTGAAGAACCATTAATAAATTTGGTTAAACTATGCACCACAACATCTGCTCCTAATTGAATAGGAGAAATAGACAAGGGTGAAAATGTATTGTCTACCACTAATTTTAAATGGTGTTTTTTAGCCAATGCAGCTAATGCTTTAATATCTGCTACCTCAAGTAATGGATTGCTTACAGATTCGCAATACAAAACCTTGGTGTTTTTAGTGATTGCTGCCTCCACTACTTCTAAATTTGTAATGTCTACAAAAGAAGTTTGAATGGCTAACCTAGGTGTAAAATTCTTTAAAAATGCATAGGTACCTCCATAAATAGTTCTACTAGAAACAATATGATCTCCGGCACCACAAAGTTGTAATAATACTGGAGTAATAGCTCCCATTCCAGAAGCTGAAACATTGGCTGTTTCTGTTCCTTCCATGGCAGCCAACGCTTCCCCTAAAAACATATTACTTGGGGTGGTATGACGTGAATATAAATGACAGCCATCTGTATTTCCTTCAAAGGTATCAGCCATTGTTTTTGCCGATAAAAAGGTATAGGTAGAAGAGTCTGAAATAGAAGGGTTTACGCCTCCAAATTCACCAAAGTTTTGAAGGTCTTGAATGTTGTCTGCTGGATTAAATTTCATGGTCAGTGTATTTTTATCAAACTTAGCTATAAATAGAAATATTATCAACCATAACACATAATATCAGTTTATTTTTCATTAAAATGTTATAAAAATAAATTTTAAATCTTTATTTTTAAACTTTGTAAGAAATTTTTAGATAATTTTTCGGCTAACTATTTTACAAAAAAAGACAGCGCATTAAAAAAAGCATTCTCATGAAATTAGATGGTACTGATAAAAAATTAATTAGCCTGCTTCAAAACAACAGCAAACAAACTAGCAAACAACTTTCTTTACAGCTAAATTTATCTGTAACGGCGGTCTATGAACGAATTAAGAAATTAGAAAAAGAAGGGGTTATTAAAAAATATATTGCAATTATTGACAAAGAAAAAATTAACAAATCATTTCTTATTTTTTGCCATGTAAAACTCTTACAGCATTCTAAAGAATTCTTGTCTAATTTTGAAAAAGAGATCTTAAAGCTAGCTGAAGTTTCTGAATGTTTTCATGTAAGCGGTGATTACGATTATATCTTAAAAATACATACCTCAGATATGAAAGAATATAGAGAATTTATGGTTACCAAGCTTACTACTATTAAGCATATTGGGAGTACACATAGTACTTTTTCTATTAACGAAGTAAAATATTCTACTAAAATTGCGCTGTAATCACTAGATTTTTTTTAGTTCTACATAAGTAGTGTGAATTTTTATAATTTCATTAAAAAATTCTTTTAAATAGTGATATTCTTCGGCAGAAAATAGATGCTTTTTTAATTGACATCTATAACTTAAGGTTATTTTACCATCTCTAACATCTCCTACATTTAACAAAAAAGTTCCTCCATTGTTGGGTAATTTAATTCCTTTAGAACTTGGTTTTTTAACTACTTCATATTCTGCCTTAGAAACTTTTCCAAATTTATAATCTTGAGAATTTACAGTAGTTTCAATAAGGAAAACTAGCAGTAATACTAGTGATATTCTTTTCATAATAGGGAGGTATTTGGTTAGTTAGTTGAAACAAGAGATATTCTTAAATTATCGTATTTAGCAATAGACTTTCTAAATTTTCTATAGTCGTTGTAGTCTTCTTTTGGATAGTCTCATGCTTTTATTAAAAGCGATTTTTTGTTGGTAAAAGTAGTGGCATCAATTTTAGTGAAGCTTACTTTATAGAATCCAAATTTGGTTGTGATATTTTTTTCTTCTGGCAAGCCTACAAAAGTATAACCTTTGGGTATGGTATATGTATAGTGGTCTATGTCTTGGTAGCCTCTAGAATTTTTTTTGAGTGGTAAAGTACGGTTTCTATACCTTTTAGGAACATAAGATTCTCTATTAAACACATTAACTCTAAATAAATACTCATTATCACTGATGGCTGCATAGTCATCTATAGTGGTCATAATTTTTTCTGTAAAAACTACAGAATCTTTGTCATTCTCTGAGGCAACCGAAGTAATTTCTAGATTGTTATTATAGTCCCAGACATTAGACATATAGTGTTTTTTTAAATCTTCATCAGACATAGAATCATACCTGCTTTTTTGATCGTACTGTATTCCGTAAGAAGCTCTTTCTAGGCTAGCTTCTATACTACCATTTTTGTATAATTGAATACTTCCATTTATGGTTTGTAAATTATCTTCATTTAAATAGGCAGGAGTTCTTTTAATAATACCACCCTCTGGGGTAACTACCAATACGTCTCTGTCATCTGTAAAGTCTCCTAAAAAGCCAAAAGGTATGGTCTGACTGGTGCACTCTAACCAAATATCATTTCCATTGTTTGGGATATTTAAAATGGTATGATTTCCTTGCATTGAAGAGAAATCTTTAACAATATTTCTTTTCTGCTGAGCATACACTAGTGTAAAATATGATGTAATACCAACAGCATCTAATAAAGCTTTCGTATAATTGGTTAAGCCTTTACAGTCTCCATAACATACCTTATCTACCTGATTGCCAGCAATAGGTTCCCAACCACCAATGCCTATTTGAACACTAATATACCTGGTTTTATCTTGTACAAACTTATATACAATTTTAGCTTTTTCTATAGGGTCTGTGACACCGGCTACCAAACTTTTAATTTCCTCAATCGTAGAAACATCTAATACATCTCTATCCTGTATTAATTTACGATGCATCCAAATGCCAAATTCTTTCCAGTTAGAAGCCCTTCCTGTTACTTTTTTTTAAGGCAAATTCATTAGAGGCTACCATTAAATGTGGCATGTATTCTAAATAAGACATACTTGAATTTTCTGGTTTTAATGCAATTTGATTTTTAATAACATAATGTAAATTAGCCCCTGAAGACATATTTTTAACAGGATAGCCCTCAAAACTTTTCTCTTTAATTCTTAAAGGAATATTTAAAGGATTGTTAAGTATATAAGTACTTTTTTCTACACCAACATAATAACCGTTGTTTGGAATCCATCTGGGAATAAAACCTGTAGAGGATGTTCTGTATTCAGATTCAAAAACTAGCGTATATGGATATGATATTGGAGTATAGTCAATATATTTTACTCTAGAGTCTGAATACAAGGTTCCACCACTAACAGCACTTACATCTACAAACTTCCCTTTAGAGTACTTTTTTATTTCGTTGCCAAATGCATCGTAAATTTTTGCAGATAGTTTGGTAATTTTAGTGTCTTCATCGTAGCCCTTTACAATTCTGGCGTCTACGTTTCCTTTTTTGTTTAAAACAGTCACTACCTGTCTATTTTTAACAAGCATTCTATCTGCAGCTTCTATAGTTACTTCTATAGAATTGTTTCTAAAAACAGCATTTGCATTCTCTTTTAAATGAGCCGGTATGCTAAGTGATGATAGTTTGTTGGTTTGTGAAAAAGTGGTAAAAGTTGTTAAAAGGAGGAGTTTTAGCACAAAAAGTGCTTTTTCTTTAATCATTTTGTTCTTTTTTTTCAAATATAAAAAAAATGCTCAAGATTATAAACCTTGAGCAAATACTTTAAAAATCCAAAACAATTGTCTTGGTTTTTTTTGGGTTTTTATTTATTTAGTTGAATGTGATCCGTCACAATAACCTTCTGCATCTGAGGTATTACCACAACCACAAGTAGGTCTGTCTATTTTATAAAATTTCATATCTATTTATTTAATTATTTAGTTGTTTTAACAACAAAAGACATTTCTACTAAGTCATCAATAAACTTGTCCTTTAATCCTTCAATCCATCTTTTAGAACCGTATTTTACATTAAAATCTGCTCTGTCTATATTAAAAAGATCACTTGTAAAAGTAGTGACTCCTTCATCAGTAGAAATCTTTGCAGGAATAGTAATGCTCTTTGTAACGTCTTTAATAGTTAAGTTTCCTGTAACTGCTAACTTTTCTTCAACATCTGATACTGAAGTGATCACAAATGTAGATGTAGGGTACATTGCTATATCAAAAAAGTCTGGTGCTTTTAAATGCCCCTCAATTTTTCCGGCTCCATCGCTTCCAGCAAGGTCAAGATTTTTAATTGTATTCATATCAATTATAAATTCTCCACCTGTAATTTTACCATTGTCTAAAACCAATGAGCTTTCTTTAAAAGCTATAGTTCCATCATGAGCACCAGTTGGTTTTGTTCCTTTCCATGTCATAATGGAAGAAGCTAAATCTACATTATTAATAGCGAGTACTTCTTCAACTTTTACTTCTTCTTTTACAGCTACTTTTTCTTTCTTTTCTCCGTTACACGAAACTAAAATAGTAGACAGGGCTACTAGGGCAATTAAAACTTTTTTCATTTTTATAATATATTAATAGTTAATTGATACTTATTTTCCATGGCGAATATATGATAATTTTATATTCCATGGAAAACATATAATGTTAAATTTTATTTTTTGAATCTATAATGATAGTAACAGGTCCATTGTTGTGTATTTCTAGAGCCATAGAAGCTCCAAATTGCCCTGTTTGAACTTTTTTTCCAAGCTCTTGCTCTAATTGAGTAATAAAATTTTCATACAATGGAATGGCAATGGAAGCTTTTGCTGCTTTTATATAGCTGGGCCTGTTTCCTTTTTTGGTAGATGCATGCAAGGTAAACTGGCTTACCACTATAACAGCTGCCTCGTCTTCTATTAAAGAGCAATTCATAACACCATTTAAATCATCAAAGATTCTGAGATTTGAAATTTTTTTTGACAACCAATGACTATCCTCTTCTGTGTCTAATGCTTCTACTCCAAGTAAAATTATCATTCCTTTTTTAATGGAAGCTACTATTGTTCCATCTATGCTTACACTAGCTTTGGTAACTCTTTGAATAACTGCTTTCATTGGTTGGCTATTAAATTTACTGATCTCTTAAAATTAAATCACAAAAATTTATTCCCAAATATCTGTTCTGTAATTTTCTTCCTCTCCTTCTAATATTTGAAGGTAACTCTTGTAGCGAGACCAAGAAATTTCTTCCTCTTCTAAAGCATCTTTCACAGCACACTGAGGCTCGTTTACATGAATGCAATTGTGAAACTTACAACCGCTTTTTAAAGCAAAAAACTCTGTAAAATAATCTCCTAATTCTTCTTTTTCAATAGCAACAACACCAAAACCTTTAATTCCTGGTGTGTCAATAATTCTAGCATCAAAACTTAAATCAAACATTTCTGCAAAAGTAGTAGTATGTTGCCCTTGCTGATGTTGTTCAGATATTTGCTTGGTTTTTAAATTTAAACCAGGCTCTATGGAGTTTAACAAGGTTGTTTTTCCAACACCAGAATGACCAGAAAACATGCTCGTCTTTTCTTTCATTAAATCTTTAATAGTCGCTACGTTTGTATTTTCTTTTGCAGAAACCTCCACACACGTATAGCCTATAGTTTCATAAATATCTTTGAAATACAAAACCTCTGCTCGTTCTTCTATCTGATAAGTGTCTATTTTATTAAATACTAAAATTACTTTTATAGAATAGGCTTGTGCAGTGACTAAAAAACGGTCTATAAATGTTGTATGTGTTGGCGGATTATTAATGGTAATTAATAAAAATGCAAGATCTATATTAGAGGCAATAATCTGTGTTTGCTTAGATAAATTAACCGATTTACGAACAATATAATTTTTTCTTTCATGAATTAGTTTAATAACTCCTATCTCTTCATCTCGTTTTTCTAGATCAAATTCTACCAAATCACCTACAGCAATAGGGTTGGTACTTTTAATACCTTTTAATCTGAATTTCCCTTTTATTCTACACTGATAGAAGAGTCCCTCATCAGACTTTACAAAATACCAACTACCTGTAGATTTATAAACTATTCCAGTCATAGCGCAAAGTAAATCAATTCTCAACTAAAAATTTGTACATTTGAAGCTAATTTTTAAAATCATACTTAATATGAAAAAAATTTATGTATTAATTGCAATTTTATGTTGTATTTACACAAGTGAAGCTCAATCTTATGAATACCAAGTAATGACAAGTGTAGAATCTATAATTCCAAGTGGAGCTGGAAGATCTAGATTAATTTCTACAAATGAAACCCGTAATTACAAAGATTTCACTTCAACAAGAACTGATGGAAAAACTGAAAAAGATAAAAGGAATAAATCTGACAGAGGTGATATTAGAGTGAAGAATTTTGAAGAAACTAAATTGTTGAACTTCTTTAATATCGCTGGTATTCGTTTTCAAAATATTGCTGCTAATGACGCAGTAATTACCTCTAAAATAAACACCATGACAGAAGAAGGATGGGAATTGGCTTTTATTACGAGTGCTGTTGAAAGTGATGCCGGTAAAAGTGATGGTAAGGGTATATTTATTACACGCTATATCTTTAAAAAACTCAGAGAATAATACAAAATATATAAAAAAAGCGGCTTTTCAGCCGCTTTTTTTATTCTTATCCATTCATCACTTTTTCTTGATGATTTATAGATTCTTGATGTATTGCTTTAAACACCCTCAGTATAAATTCTTCACTTAGCTTATTTTCTTCTCCTTCTAGAATCATTTTTCCTAAAATTTCGTTCCATCTCTTAGATTGTAACACCGCTACATTCTTATCTTTCTTAAGTGCTCCAATAGCATCTGCTATTTTCATACGTTTTCCTAAGATGTCTATTAATTGATGATCTATGACATCTATTTGAGTTCGTAAGGTGTTTAATGAATTTCTGTATTCTACCTCTGTATCGGTTTCTTTTCTAATTTTTAAATCTTCCATCATCTGAATAAGAGTATCTGGAGTTACTTGTTGTGCAGCATCACTCCAAGCATTGTCTGGATCTACATGTGTTTCTATCATTAAACCATTAAAATTTAAATCTAGTGCTGTTTGAGAGACTTCAAAAATCATATCTCTTTTTCCTGTAATATGAGACGGATCACATATTAATGGTAAATCTGGAAAACGATTTTGTAATTCTATGGCTATTTGCCATTCTGGATTGTTACGGTACCTTGTTTTTTCGTACGTAGAAAAACCTCTGTGAATGACTCCTAAATTTTTAATATTTGCCGAGTACAAACGCTCTATACCTCCTAACCATAATGCTAAATCTGGATTTACTGGGTTTTTAACCAATACAATTTTATCTGTTCCTTCTAAAGCATCTGCAATTTCTTGCACTATAAAAGGACTTACTGTAGACCGTGCTCCTATCCATAATAAATCTATATCATGTTCTAAAGCCAACTTTACATGCGCTGCATTGGCAACTTCTGTAGCGGTTTTCATACCTGTTTCTGCCTTTACTTTCTGAAGCCATTTTAGCCCTAGCGCCCCTACCCCCTCAAAATTACCTGGTCGTGTTCTTGGCTTCCAAATTCCTGCCCGAAAATAGTTTACATCAGAATCTTTTAATTCGTGCGCGATCTTTAATACCTGATCTTCTGTTTCTGCACTACAAGGCCCTGCTACTACGAGTGGGTGATCTAAATTTAAATCATCCAACCATGTTCTTAATTCTTTTGTATTCTTCATCTTTACTTATTAATTATACTATTTCTATTGAATTATTTACTGTTTTGTGCTACTAATGGTTCTTACAAACCACAAATTATTAGTCATTTATTTTATTCCTTTTAAAATGCTTGCAATATGATTTGTTTGTTGCATTTCTTCAAAAACTTTATCAAATTTATGTTCTTCCATCAATGTTTTAAACTGCTGTAGGTTTCCTATATACTCTTCTAAAGTTTCAATAATATTGTCTTTGTTTTGCTCAAAAATAGGCGTCCACATTGCGGGCGAACTTTTTGCCAGACGAACAGTAGATTCAAACCCACTTCCTGCCATATCAAAAATATCTCGTTCATTTTTTTCTTTGTCTATGACAGTTTTTCCAAGCATAAAAGAACTAATATGAGATAAATGAGATACGTAGGCAATATGTTTATCATGAGACACAGCATCCATATATCGAATTCTCATTCCAATTTTTGAAAAAATCTCTAGTGCTTTTTCTTGTAATTTAAACGCTGTTTTTTCTACTTCACAGATAATATTGGTTTTATCTTTATACAATCCTTGCAATGCTGCCTTAGGGCCAGAAAACTCTGTTCCTGCAATGGGGTGTGCTGCTAAAAAATTTCTTCTTTTTGGATGTTTTTTTACCACGTCACAAATACGTTGTTTGGTAGATCCAACATCAATTACCAAAGCATCATCACTAATAAGATCTAATACTTTTGGCAATACTGCTAATGCAATGTCTACAGGAATGGTTAAAAAAACAATGTCTGCCAAAGGCAAATCGCTCATGGATGCTTCTCTATGAATAACGCCGTGCTCTAGAGCTTCTTTTAGATGTCTAGAATTGGTGTCTATTCCATAAATAATAGCCTCTGAATATTCTTGTTGAATATCTAATGCAAAGCTCCCGCCAATTAATCCTGTTCCTATAATAAAAACCTTCATCTTACAATCTATCTAATGCTTCTTTAATTTTTTCTTCGGGCACACATAATGAAAACCGAATATATCCTTCTCCTTTACTTCCAAAAATTGTACCTGGAGCAATAAAAATATGATGTTTATACAATAAATCATCAACTATATTTTCTACTTTTTTTTCTGCTGGAATTTTTGCCCAAACAAACATCCCAGAGGTGTTTTTATCAAAAGTACAATCTAATGCTTCTGCTATTTGCCATATGAGTTTTCTTCTTTTTTGGTAAATCTCATTCATGTTCTCAAACCATCCTGAACTAACTTTTAAGGCAGCAATGGCTCCTTGTTGAATTCCGTAAAACATTCCAGAATCCATCTGTGTTTTTACCTTTAAAACCTCTTCTAAAATAGGGGTAGCTCCTAACAGCATACCTACTCTCCAACCAGCCATATTAAAAGACTTACTCAAAGAATTTAATTCTATGGCAGTTTCTTTTGCTCCCTCTGTGCCTAAAATACTTAAAGGAGTATCGTTTAACACAAAACTATACGGATTGTCATTTATAATTAATAATTGATGCTTCTTCCCAAAAGCTATCAATTTTTTAAACAAGTTTTCTGTTGCTTTTGCACCAGTTGGCATATGAGGGTAATTTACCCACATTAATTTTACATTAGACAGATCTTGTTGTTCTAATTGTTTAAAATTAGGTTCCCAATTGTGCTCAGAGGTTAAGTCATAAAATACAGGAACTGCTTCTACCAAATTGGTAACCGATGTATAGGTAGGATATCCAGGGTTAGGAATTAAAACCTGATCTCCTTTATTTAAAAACGCCATAGAAATGTGTAAAATTCCTTCTTTACTTCCCATGAGTGGTAAAATTTCATTCTCTGGGTTTACAGCAACCTGATAGTTTTTTTGATAAAAATCTGCCACAGCTTGTCTAAATGCTGGCAATCCTTGGTAGCTCTGATATTTATGAGCACCCTCTTGCAGCACCGCTTGCTGAATTGCTTCAATTACTGCTGGTGGCGGCTGTAAATCTGGGCTTCCAATTCCCATATTTATAATGGGTTTTCCTGCTGCCAATAGCGCTCTTACTTCTCGTAATTTTTTAGAGAAGTAGTATTCTTGTACGGTGTCTAATCTTTTAGCAGCTTTCATCATTTTCTACCGTTTTTATAGGTTCCTAAAATTTTGAATTCTTCTGCCATTATTTCTATAATCTTTACCAATTTTAAATAGTCTTTGTAGTCTTCAAAAGTTACATCTACAAAAAAGGAATATTTCCAAGGCATCTCTATAACTGGCAACGATTGTATTTTAGTAAGGTTCATTTTACAATCACTTAATACATTTAAAATTGCCGCTAAACTTCCTCTTTTATGATTTAATTGAAATTTTAATGACGCTTTATTAACGTGATCACTTCCATGGGTAGGCTCCTGTGTTTGTACAATTACAAATCTAGTAGCATTGTCTTTCATGGTTTGAATTTCATCTTCTAGCACTTCTAAATCAAAAATTTCTGCTGCAATTTTAGGAGCTATTGCTGCTATACCAACCAAATTTTCTTTTGCAATTCTTTTGGCAACTTCTGCCGTATCTACATCTTCTACTAATTTAATATGTGGGTGTTTTTTAAAAAACTCCTTGCATTGCAATAATGCCATTGGATGAGACCACACTTCTTTAATATGAGCTATTTGCTGGCCTGGTAATGCCATTAAGTGGTGGTGTATGTTTAAGTACTCTTCTCCCACAATGTGAAGATTGTTAGTGTCTATTAAAGCATAATTAGGAATAATAGATCCAGCGATGGTGTTTTCTAAAGCCATTACTCCGTGTGTTGCAGCACCGCTTAATAAACTAGCGACCAATACATCAAAAGACATGCATTCTTTTAACAACATGGTGTTTCCATAAAAGTCTCTTGCAACTTTATGGTGGTTTGAGCCCTCTGCTCCTTGTATGGCAATAATTTTATTCATTTGTATCAAAAAAAAAGTCTCGAATTAAATTCGAGACTTTCAGTTATATAGTTTTTGTACAATATACATGGAGTCTCAACTTTTACTAAAAAAGTAGAAGTAAAAAAAGAAACTATTCCAAACGTATTGCATATTCATATTATTTATTGTGTGCTAACAAATTTAAGTATTAAATTTACATAAACAAACAATAGAGTCCTGATTTTTAAATAAATACGAAATTGACAAATTTAGGTTGTCTTTTTTAAGATTTTAATAACCAATCATAAAGAAGAAAGTTTTTATTTAACTTTGCCATTTTCAATTCAATATTTGTTTGACCTAAAAAGAAATAATTTTATAGAGACGGGAATTGGTTATACTTGGGCTGATGCAGGAGCCGATGATATTTTTAATAATGAAAGCGTAAAAAATTCCGATAACTTGAATAATTTATTTTTATCTGTAGGTTACAAAAAGCATTTTGGTAAAGATTGGATGTGGAAAGCGAACTTCACACTATTAATAACAAATAACAAAGATGTAACCTTACCTTGGATAGGAGTTTCTATAGGGAAACGGTTTTAAAATTAACATTAAAAAAAATATAAATTCCTACACTAAAATGTATTGCTTTATTGCCATTGTTAAATTAAGAATGTTTGTTGAAAAAAAAATTAAAACATAAGTATATGAAAAAAACAGTCTCATTTTTTAAAAATATAGTACTCATCTTTATTTTAAGTACACTAGTTAATATTTCTGCCAAAGCACAATCTGAAGTTGTAAATACTTCTAGTAAAAACAATGTCTATTTTGATACAGGCATTTTCCCAGGAGCTCATATTTTTATGAACTATGAACGAAAGGTTCACGAATCAGACAAGATTTCTTTGTATGGGAGAGTAGGTTTTGGTTATGCTGGAATGATTTTAGGTGATGCAGGTGGTGGAGTATTAGGTGCAGCAACATTGCTTACTGGAAAAAGAAATTCTCATATGGAATTTAACCTTGGGATTTTTTCTGGAAAAGATAATAACGACCCTTTTATACTGCCTTTACTTGATGTAGGATACCGATATCAAAAACCTGAAGGAGGGCTCATTTTTAAGGTTAAAGCAGGTATTTTAGGCATCTTTAGTGTAGGCCTCGGATATGCTTTTTAAACCTCTATGCAATACCAAAAATTCACCTAATAAAGCCATGGAAAAAATATCCTTCATTATGTTCTATTTACTACTTTGCTATGGTGCAGTTGGTCAGATAAAAGCCTTAAAAATAGTTAACAAAGTTTGAAAAAAGAAAAATAACTCAAATGTAGATGTCAATTTTTAAAAAAGATATCTTTGTAAAATAGTAGATACACTATGGAACTTAATATTTTTGGAGACTCACTTATTGCTTGTTGTTCAAATCCTATGACAGGTTATTTTAGAGATGGCTTCTGCAGAACTATTTCTGAAGATACCGGAACACACACGGTTTGTGCAGTAGTAACTGAAGCGTTTTTGGCATACTCTGCCTCTAGAGGAAATAATTTAATGAGGCCTATGCCTCACTGGAATTTTCCTGGGCTACAACCCGGAGACAAATGGTGTTTGTGCATTTCTAGATGGTTAGAGGCAGAAAAAGCAGGCAAAGCACCGCCTATTATTTTAGAGGCAACACATCAAAAAACCCTGCAATATGCTTCTTTAGAATTGTTGCAACAATATGCCTTTGTTCAGAAATAAGTTTTTATGCAAGACAGTCTATAACTCTTAATGCAGCTTTTTCTCCAGAAATCATAGCAGCGTTTAAAGACCCATTTAATTGTAGATCTCCTGCTAAAAAAATACCAGAAGACAGCTGTGTTTCTGATGGCAAAACTTCATATTTTACATCTTTTAAGTCTGGCAATGCATTTTTTATATGATAGATAGCCAAGAATGTGAGATCGTCTATTTGGCACTCTTCTTTTAATTGCATAAGTATCTTAGTTACCAATTCTTTTTCAGACAATTGGTGTTGTTTTACAACGGTTACAGATAATAATTCTTGGGTAAAAGGGGTAATAGTCTGCACACTGGTATGATAAAAAATATTATTTATAAGACTATCTTCCTCAGAAACTAAGCCAATCATAGGTTTTTCTATTACACGTTTGTTTGCCGTAAAATAAAGTGTTTGGCAAGATTTCCAAGAGAGGTTTTTTGGTGGTGCATTATTTACAAGCTTACTGGCATCTGTGGCAATAATTGTTGCTGTGCTTGCTAGCTTTTCTCCTGTATTTAGTATAATTTCTTCATCAGAAACTGAACGTACTTTTGTATTAAATTGAAAAGTTGTGTTGCTAAGTTTGGCTACTAACTGTTTAGAAATTTCTTCCATTCCTCCTTTTGGAATTACAGCCAACCCTTCTCCAAACATTTTAAAAACAAACTCAAACATTCTACTAGAGGTTGTTAACTTGTTTTCTAAAAATATGCCTGTAAAAAAAGGAGAAAAGAATTGAGCTATCATTTGAGAAGAAAACCCAAACTCTTGTAAATACTCTTTGGTACTTATTTCTTGAGATGAAAAAATAGCATCAATAGATTTTTTTTGTAAGCGAAGGCTTAGTTGTAAAATTTTAATCTTGTCTAACAGGTTTCCAACTCCAGAAAATAGGGTTGAAAAAAGTACAGAAATATCTCTCAGCGGATCACCAATAACTTGCTGTTTTCCATTTTTAAAAATAACAGCACCAGATCTTAATTCTTGCAATTCTAAGGCCTTAAAATCTAAGTATTTTTGAGCTTCTGGATAGCTAGACAATAGCACCTGAAAACCATGATCTAATTGAAACCCATCTATAAGATCTGTTTTAACACGGCCACCTGCTCTATCAGTAGCTTCAAGAACAACAGGTGCATACCCGCTGTTTTCTAATACTTTGGCGGCTATTAAACCGCTAACTCCTGCTCCAATAATGTATATTTTTAAATCTTTTTGAGCCATGCTACATTAATTAAAAGAATAGTTGTAAAATTACTACAATTAAATACACATTTTATGACAAATTTTATCCTTGTTCTATGATAGAAATTACACGCTTAGTTTTAGACGTTGGTCTCTTGGTTTTAATATGGATGATTCAATTAATTGTCTATCCTAGTTTTTTATTTTACACAGCAAAAGAACTTATTGCGTGGCATAAAATGTATACAAAAGCAATTGCTCTTATTGTAATTCCGTTAATGCTTGGGCAGTTAGGCATTACCATATATCAGGTATTTCTTGTACAAAACACCTATACCCTCACCAGCATTGTATTGGTTGTTTTTCTATGGGGCATTACTTTATTAAAATTTGCACCCATGCATCAGCAAATTTCTGATGGAAATACCCATGTACAACTATTAAAAAAGTTGGTCCAAAACAATTGGATAAGAACTCTTATTTGGACCATCTTATGTGCAATGAGTACTGCCACAGTTTTCTTTTTTAATAATCTTTAAAAAGGTACTAGTCTAGATCTAGTCTTAAACCTATTGAAATATTATTTTGTTTGTTCGTTTGGTTCTTAAAAACCGGAGATAAATCATACTTTACATACAAAGCACTAGATCCAAAACCAACATAACTACTTAAACCATACACAAAATTACTTACTTCAAATTCTCCTTTTTGTTTGTCTTTTATTCTATCACCATCTACTCTGTATTTTAATTTTTGCATGTTGCCTAAATTTAATCCAGCATAAGCACCCAAGCCTATTTTTAATTTTTTCTTCGTAGAATATCTAAAGTAGTTTTTCTTTTCTATTTTTTTAGACGGCCCAAATTCTAGATGAAAAGGAAAAACCAAATTTGTGGTTCTAAATTTTGCTTTACCTAATTCTGAAGAAAACTCTTCTAATGATGTAGTTCCGTTGGTATTCACTAAAAATTTATTATTCTTAATATCAAATTTATTCCATTGAAATGAAAAACCATATTTAAATCTCCAAAAATTAGAGGTATTAAAGATTCTAGTTTTCCAGTCATGCCCTAGCTCTATAAAACCAGACCCTCCTATTCTATAAGGTGAACTCTCTAAGCTTTGCCCTTCTATTATTGCATTGTTAAAACCAAAGGCAAAAACAAGATCTTTATAGGTTCTTTTATCATATTTTTTGGGAGTATCATCAGACTCTTTTCCAATAAAAATTAAATTATCACCAGTTGAAGAACCTGAACCAATTCTAAATCTTTTTCGTTTTCCTTCAACTCTAATATCTAGTTGATAAGGTTTGTCAGTTCTATTCCACAAAGCTATTTCGTTGTCTATAATTGCTAGATGGTTTTCTATATTTAAGGCCCTTTTTTGGGCTGCTTCAGTTTTTAAACTATTGGCTTCCGCTATCGTTATTTCTCCTTTTTTTAATCTTGTATTAATTGCTAAAATGTCATCTTTCAAAAACGCTTTCTCTTTTAATTCAACTGTTTTTTTGCTTTTTATTAATTTTTTAATTTCTAATTCTTTATAGATAGTTCTTGTAGAATCTGATTGTTTTTCTTGAGCTTGTATAGTCGTAAAAGCTAGCGATAAAACTATAATTGACAGGTATGTAATAATTATTTTCATAGGTATGTTTGTTAATTTATTTCTTTTTAATTATTTCTTTTTTCATATGCTACTGATATAGTCTTATATCCAGATTTCACAGCTATTAAAATTTTATCTTTTAAAGACATGTCTATATTATTTTCAACAGACCACAACAAGGCATCTGCATCTATAGATTTTCTAAAATTATTTTTATTTTTCTGAATTGCAACAGCTTTTTTTGCCGCTTCAAGAAGTAACATTACTTCTGTGTCTATGTCTGGTTTCTTGGCTACTTCAACCTGTTTAACATGGGCCACTTCTTCAGTTATTTCTTCAATTTTAAAATTTAGATTTTCCGATGTATGTTTAGAACTTACATTGTCTGTTCCTTTTATTGTAGCATATATTTCTTTTGAAGCAACTGGCTGATTAACTTCTTTTCTAAAATTTGATTTTTGAACAGAATTTACTTCTTTTTTGATTGGTTTTTCTAGTGCAATTAAAATCTGCTCCTCTTCGTTTTTTATTACAACAGGTTTCTCTAATTTTAGTGCAGGTTTTTTATTTACGTCTACTATTACTGGTTTTATAATATTCTCTTTTGAATTAAAAAAAAGTGGCAAAGAAAATAGTACTCCTATAAATATTGCTGCAATAGCTTTCCACCAAATAGCTGTTTTATTTTTCTTTTTCTCGCTGTTGTCTAGCTTTTTAGCTAAGGCATTCCATGAATCTGAGCTTGGTGTAATTTTTCGTTGCTCTAGCGTTTTTTTAACCTGTTCTTCAAATTTAATTGATGCCATAGCTTGTAGTATTTAATTGTTTCATCTGTTGTTGTAAAAGCTTTCTAGCTTTAAATAATTGTGATTTTGAGGTGCTTTCGGAAATCTCAAGCAATGTTGAAATTTCACTGTGTTTATAGCCTTCAATAGCAAACATTATAAAGACTACTCTGTACCCTTGTGGAAGCTTGTCTATTAGTAATTGAACTTCTTCAATGTCTAATTCTGTAGTGTCATGTATAATTGGTTTTTCATAGAGACCCATGTCTTCAGCTGAAAATTCGAGTTGTTTTTTTTTTCTTAAATAAGAAATAGATTCTCGAACCATAATCTTTCGCATCCAACCTTCAAAACTTCCTTCGTTTTTAAAAGTTTCTAACCGCTTAAATATTTTAAAAAAACCATTTAACAATACCTCTTCTGCTTGTTGAAGGTCTTTTATATAAAACCGGCAAATACTTAGCATTTTAGGCGCATGTGTTTGATATAAAACCTGCTGCGCATCACGATGGTTTTTAGATGCTTTCCCTATTAGCTCTAAATCATTCTCATACAATTTTAAAACTTTCAATAGCGAGTTTTTTTTATCTTCTAATTATATAGACGCAAAAGTTATGCAAAAGGTTGTCTGTAAATAATAAATATTTTTTTGAATACAATTTAAATCAGTTATAAGTATTAAAATATGATGGCGTCTCCTATAATTTAGATACTCTAAATTATAGCCTCATATGCACATAGACTAACTTTCTTTTAATTAGATTTCCTATATTCGTTTGTGGCATGCAGCAACTAACTAATGATTAAAAAACTTCAACATACCAATCTAGAAATATCAAGAGAGATGCGTGCTGTTTTTCAAGTATCATATGCTGTAGAGGCTCAGTTGCTAAATGCTGTTAATTTTCCGCCTTTGCAAAGACCTCTCAAAAATTATGTAGAGAGCAATACTACTTTTTTTTGGATACTATAAAAACCAAGAATTAGCCGGAGTTATAGAAATTAGTCACCAAAAAACAGCAACACATATTAATAGTTTGGTGGTAGCCCCAAAGTTTTTTAGGCAAGGAGTAGCCAAACAACTTATGGAGTTTGTACTCACTAATTTTGACTCGGAGATTTTTACAGTAGAAACTGGTCTTCAAAACAAACCCGCTTCTAAATTGTATCAAAAATTTAACTTTAAAGAAGTGAGGCAGTGGGATACAGACCATGGCGTTAGAAAAATACGATTTAAACTGAGTAGATAAATATACGGATAGCTATCCCAAATTTTTATATCAAAAAAACTATTTGAAATCATAAGAGCCACCTTTTTCAGGTGGCTCTTATGATTAAATTTAATAAATTTATTATTTAATAATTCTAGTGTAAGTAACACTTTTAGGTTGGTTTTTACCCTAAGCAACACCAACATCTCTTGCTGCTTTTATCATAGAAGCTGCATTGTCTAATTTTCTATTCTTAACAGCTAGGTTATCTTTATATTTTTCATAATTTAAGTCCCAATCTCTTTGCTCTTTCTCATCTAAATAACCAGATATTTCTTTTGCTACTTGAAGACTTTCTTGATAACACGGTGAACTTGCATTAATTTTTATCTATATTTCTTATTTTAGCATAGCCTGTACCTATTGCTTTAGAATGATTAAAATTAGGGATGACTTTTTTAGTTTGAAGTTATCTTAATTAGACCAAGTCAATTGATCTAAGCTGATAGTATAGATCGCAGTAGCTTCATCGTAATGAATCGTGTATTCTTTTGGATAATATCCAGCTTGCTGCCACTCTTGAGGCTGTCCAATTGGTGTGGTAACATTTGTTTTACTTAAGAGGTAATCTAGTGTTACCATAGGCTCTATAAAATTAATTTGCGCTTCGTATTTTCCAAAGATAAATGTATGCGTAAATATCCCCGTTCCGTTAATTTCTGGAAAGGACGATGAAATCATATGATTTCCTTGCCCTGCTTCACCTCCAGGAATTTCTATATAGGTTTCTGGAAGATGTTCGGGGTTCATTGGGGCCATAAATTTATCAGAATCAAGAGGGGGAACAATCAATGCTCTTTCGGCAACGCTGATCATATAAAAATGAATATCAAAGTGAGAAATATCATAAGTTCCCGGAGGAAAATGACCAACCGCCTGCCAATCAAAAGAAATATTTTTATAAAGACTTAAATCAACATCCGGTACTTCCGGTAAATCCATAAGGTATTCATTTCCATGCGTATGTCCATCGTTATGTGGTGGTGGTAAGTTCTCTAAAGCAGTAGCATCAAATTGAACACCCATTTTCGTTGGTTCTAAAGAGGTTGCATCCAATTCAACAAAAGTCCATACCTTTCCGTTTCCAATATTCAATTGACTACCCATAAACATTGTTTGTGGGCCTTCATCTTCTTTAACACAAGAAAGAACAAGACTAGATAACAGCAATAATGCGATAATTTTTTTCATTTTTAAGGGATTTAATTATTGATTTAAAAATCAAAATTAATATAATTTTTTATAATTTCAAAGTACAACTAATTAAAGTTTTTAATTCTTTTTAACCTCTAATTTTTATTCATAAAAAGATGTATAATTTTACTTAAAATTCTGTGCTTTTAATAGATAAAAATAACCTTTTTATTTATGGAATTAAAGTTGTTGTTTTTTTTGATTTAGAAACTACTGGAATTAATATAGGAAAAGATAGAATTGTTGAAATTTCTATGCTTAAAATCTTTCCTAATGGAAATAAGGAAAGTAATACATGGTCGGTGAACCCAGAAATAGAAATACCTGCAGAAACTAGTGCTATTCACGGAATCACAAATGAAAGAGTAGTTACAGAGCCTAAATTTAAAGAATTAGCACAGACCGTTTATAATTTAATTGACGATGCTGATTTAGCTGGTTTTAATTCCCCTCTTATTATTGTCTTCTTTATTATGCGTCTAGTAGAGCGTTTAATTGCTCATCATAAGAAAGCACCTCCACCTCTTCAATTGGTTGGATAGGTATCTCTATAGTTTTAGTCTTGGTCTCCACTTGGATAGGTTCAATAGTCTCTACCTCTTCCTCAATTGTAATATCCAAATTGAGTAGGTCATTAATCTCGTCAAATTGACTAGCGAATGGGTTCTCATCATAGTTGATTGATAAAGGTGTTTGAGGAAGAACATGTATTAGATTCTTATAGATAGTTACGTCCTCCATGCCTCCATGAATCTTCTTAAGCTTAAAGTACTCGTCCTTGCTTAAGTTCCCAAACCTATTTAAACAACTTGCTCTAGATGGTACCTTATCGTTCCCCCATGATAATAGAAGAGCTTTAATAGTATCTATAAACAATTTCTTGCTATGTTTTAGATTGGTAAAGTATTCAATAGGTATTGGTAAGAATGATTCTACCCTTCCATTCTCTTTAACCATTTCTATTAAGTGGTATTCATTTCTAACCCCACCATCCCTAGAAAGTATATAACCCTCTCTCTCAAGTCTAGAAATACTCCTATGTATATTCTTACTATCGATACTTGTTATAACACTTAAGGTGTCTTGACTTACTCCCTTATATATTGATTGGTTATTCTTATTCACATAACCTATTTTATAACACTTACTTAATAGTGCTAGGTTCGTATCTTTGTCGTTTATTGTTAAATCAATATCAAATAGTATTGGAGTATATAATTTCTTCCATTCTTTATTTAATATCGTTACGTTCTCGCTCGTGTATATGTTTAGTTCACTATACTCGTATTCTTCTCTATAATTCATCATTCTTTAATTTTTATAACCCTTTAGTAAAAGGATTTAGTTTCTTATTGTTATTTGAAATGTCTCACTATGCTTAAATCAATTAGCTTGTTAAATAAGGTGTCGTTTACTTTACATCCTTTAAAACTTCTACTTGGGTAAGGTTAATCCTATAGCTAAACTTATGATTGGTATTCTTGGAACTCTAAGTGAGTTTGAATTAAATAGAATCAAGGAAAGACAACTAGAAGGTATTGAGAAAGCAAAAGCTAAAGGAGTGTATGGAGGTCGTGCTAGAGGAACTAGAGAATCTAGAGAAGTGTTCATGAGTAAAGCTTCTACTAAGTCTATACTAAAGCACCTAGAGAATGGTGAGTCTATTTCAAGATGTGCCCTACTCTCTAAAACGTCTCAAGGGAAAGTTAAGAAGGTTAAGAAGATGCTTAAGGAATTACAAATCTACTAACACTAAAAATGGTTAGTTGGGCATTACCATATATCAGGTATTTCTTGTACAAAACACCTATACCTTCACCAGCATTGTATTGGTTGTTTTTCTATGGGGCATTACTTTATTAAAATTTGCACCCATGCATCAGCAAATTTCTGAAGGAAATACCCATGAACAACTATTAAAAAAGTTGGTCCAAAACAATTGGATTAGAACCATTATTTGGACCATCTTATGTGCAATGAGTGCTGCCACAGTTTTCTTTTTTAATAATCTTTAAAAAGGTACTAGTCTAGATCTAGTCTTAAACCTATTGAAATATTATTTTAAAAAAATAGTAGTAATTATAAGCTCATATACGATAGATATTCCAGAGAAAATTTAGTAGACCTCATCAATATTCTTCAGAAAAGAATCTCCTCCTAGTGCCTTTAATTCTTCTTTAGACATCTTCAGTGTTCTAACTTTTAATGAAACTCGATTTAATGGGGTATCTGTAGAATCTGTTTGAAGTGTTGCTATTTTGTCTAAAACGTTAAAGCCTTTAAATACTTGACCAAAAATAGTATAATTTTGATCAAGTCTGGAAATCCCTGAAGTATCATGAACTATATAAAATTGACAACCTGCAGACAGTTTTTCAGGATTATCATCTCTCCCCATTCCAACTGCCCCATAAATATGTTTGATGTCAGGGTTGAATTCAGGTTTGATCAGATACGGAGAATTTGAAAACCCCTCAGATGTATCAGGACAACCTCCTTGAATAACAAAGTTTTCTATCACTCTGTTAAAACTAAGACTATCCCAATAGGATAAGTTTGCTAATTCAATAAAACTGTCTTTATGAAGTGGAGTTTCTTCATAGAGCCAGAAGTACATTTCACCTATAGGAGTTTCAATATAGCCCACGTCATAGTTTTGGGGGGTTTGTTTTTTACACGAAATTATAAGGAGGAAAATGAGAAGGAAAATGATTTTTTTCATACTATTAATATTAGATGATTTGATTTTTTATTTTGGATAACAATAGCGAAATACCAATGTCGTTTATTTTTACTTTATCTAAAGTAGTCTTAATGTTCATTTTATCACTATTTAAATTCTCTAAAAGTGTTTAAAAGGCTATTTGTTTTGGCAAAACTGTTAATACTATTTGTTAGAATATTGATAACTAATTTATGTAGTACAATTATGGCAATATATCCTCTTTTAATAGAGTATGAATATTCATTTTACGTATTTGTAAAAATTAGAACTAAATCCTACTCTTATATAACTAAAAGTTTAAATTTATTTCGCTAAAACTATTTTATAAAGCTTGATAACAATGTATTTGTATAAGATGAGGAGAGTTCTCAATAGGCTATCATAATAAAGTATCTCTAAAAATAAGTATAAGTTCCTTTAAATTCAACATTCCACATAGATCTATTAGATTGTGAAATACTAATATCGTATTTTATTTATTTTTTGCGAATTGTGTAAATCTAAAAAAGATGTAGGAGTTTAAAGATATGTAACTAGTCCATCATTTGAACTATAGCTATGTTAACAGAAACGCAACAAATATTAAAAGAAAGTCAAAATAGTTTGAAATAATTCAATTTGAGGTTCGGTTCTGTAATAATCACACACAATTAGTTGTGTTATAAAATTAATAATAGTATGTTTGATTATTAATCACAAAATTATTTTAAAATGAGAAAAATTATTTTTACTATTTTTATGTTGAGTTCTTTATCAGCATTTACTCAAAACCAAGAGGTTGTTTATGAAAGTATTTATTTAACTCCTGAAAAGACCAACGAATTAAACCTAATTGATGGTGTAAAAAGTCACAACAATAAGTATCACAGTGAGGACAGAACTTTGGCTTCACTATATAGTGTTCTTATAGGACGACGTTCTGGACAATATGTTTGGCTTAATGGCCCAATGAAATTATCTGATTATGATAATATGCCAAACAAAGATCATATGTCAGACTGGCAAAAAAATATCCGAAATAATGTAACTTCAGAATCAGTTGTTCTTGGAAAATTAAATTGGGATGCTAGTTATTCTCCTCCTTCTTGGGGAAGCCCTAAATATTTACTTCATCGTACAATTAAAATTAACAGAAAGTATGGGAGTTATAAAAAGGTGCTAGAAGCAGTCACTAAGATTGGAAAAGTTTTAAATCAAATTAAAGCAGAAAATCCAAGACGGGTGTATGAAAGTGTTTTTAGCAACGAAAATGGTGAAAACATTACCTTAGTTTATCCTTTCAAGTCATTTACAAGATTCAAAAACGAAAACGGTTTACCAGCAAATTTTCAGGCAGAATATGAGAAAATTAATGGTATGGGATCCTTTAGAAAAGACATCTGGGATGTTCTATCCGAATATAGTGATGGAATGTCGGACGAAGTTCTTCAATTAGTTAATTAATCACAATTAAAATCAATTAAAATGAAAAATTATTTTTACGTATTTGCCCTCTTTATTTGCAGTTTTATTTATGCTCAAGAAGCTACTGAAACAGAACTTTGGATTACTTATGAATATACCCCAAAGAAAGGAATGAATCAAAAATTTGAAGCAGCTATTGCAGAGAAAACAAAACTTTACAATACTACTGAAAATGCCGCATATACTGCTGTATTAATGACCGGTTCTGAAGCTGAAAACGGACGATATGAGCGTATCATGCCACGAAGAACAAACGACTGGTATACTAACTCTACAAATACAGAAGAGACCAATTTTTGGGAAAAAAACGTTGCAAACTATATTCAAACTGGAGAAGGCCCATATGTATGGGAAAGAAATAAAAGTTTGTCAATTAATTTTGAAGAGCCACGTCCAACTAAATATTTTCGCTCATTTATTCGTGTTCTTAAAAACGGTAATAATGAAGATTTTTGGCGCTATTTAAAACGCTATTCCGAAGTATTGAGAAAAGCACGTCCAGACGTACAACAAGGGGTGTTTATCATGAGTTCTGGAGGAAACACCAATACGGTTCGGATACTAACTGCGTTTAATAATCCGAATGAGAGAGAGGGTAAAACAAAAAACGGAGTTGTACAAGACATGTACGACGAAATGTTTGGTGATGGAACATGGGAAGATGATTTTCAAAAATACAATGAGCGTCTTGTTGAATGGACTCGTCCTACATATGACTTTATGTTGAGATCAGATTTATCTACAAAACTTTAATATTATAGTTTACTGAATCAGATTACATTTTAAAATAATAGTACCCTCCCTTGGTGGAGGGTATTTTTATACAACTAAGTACCATCAAAATCTTCGTCCGTTGTTTGAAAAATTAGGTATAAATGAAGATGTTTTTAGGCTATAAAGTTGGCAAATATTGAACTCATGGGCAAGTTTCATTAGATATTGAAATAATTGTAAAAAAATGTAAAACATTTATTTAACTAATTAATGAAGGTATTTTTGATTATATTGGACGTATAATAAAAACGATAAACGAGAACTTGAGTTCCTATTATCTACAAGTATGTTTCTATAAAGTGGAGCTCTAAACTACAAATAAGGAACTCACTGTGAAAAAATCATAAAACTAGTATGAATAGCCTTAGGAAAAATGTTTTCTACCCTCCATTAATACTTATTTTTTGTACGATTATATTCAGTCAAATTAACAATGACTTATTCTCTTCAAGTATCTCGAAATTAAATACTTTGATTTTAGAAAACTTTGGTTTCTTGTTCTCTTGGAGTAGCTTTTTCTTTCTAGTTCTTTTACTGATCACCTACTTTTCTCCTATTGCTAATGTTAAGATTGGCGGCAAAAATGCAGTACCTATATTAAGTAAATCTAGATGGTTTGCTGTTAGTACCTGTACTACTATTGCTACAGGAATTCTCTTTTGGGGATGTGCTGAACCTCTTTTTCATTATGCAACTCCACCAATTTCTTCAATAAGTACTGCATCTAGTCAATCTATGAATTTTTCTATGTCCACTATGTTTATGCATTGGTCTTTTACACCATATGCAATCTACTGCGTAGCAGGATTAGTCTTTGCATTATCATTCTACAATTTAAAAAGAAAATTTAGTGTGGCTTCGCTAATTCCATTTAAGCAAGGAAATACCAATAAAAGGTTAGAGAGCGTTATAGATGTAATTTGTTTATACAGCCTTGTACTAGGAATGTCTGCATCTCTTGGAGCAGGTATTTATTCAATAATTGGAGGACTTAATGAAATATTTGACATACCAAAATCAAATTTCGTAATCGGTTGTGTGGGTGCTGTGATTATTATCAGCTTTATTCTCTCTGCAATAAGTGGTCTACAAAAAGGTATAAAGTGGCTCTCAACAATTAATATTATTGGATTCATACTTCTTGCAATTTTTATTTTCTTAGTTAGCTACCCGCTAGATATTTTGAAAATTGCTTTCTCTGGAATGGTAGAATATATTGGTACTTTTCCTCAAAGAAGCCTAAATATTGGTTCAGGAATTTCACAAACATGGAGACATGATTGGAGTATTTTCTATTGGGCAAATTGGTTTGCTTGGGCGCCAATTGCAGCACTCTTCCTAGGAAAAATATCAAAGGGATACACGGTTAGGCAATACATTAATTTTAACTTAATTCTACCAGCCTTGTTTGCTATTGTCTGGATTTCGATCTTTAGTGGAGCTACGCTTCATGCTAATTTGATCAATGAAAATTTACTATTTGAAACGATGCAACTAAAAGGAGAAGAATCTGTAATGTATGGTTTACTTTATAAAATTGGATTTAGCAAAATCACAATTCCAATAACATTGGTTTTAATTTATATTTCGTATGTAACTGCTGCTGACTCTAATATTTCTGCAATGAGTGCAATGTCCGAAAATGAAAAAACTAATTCAAATCAGGAAGCTTCAATCATTACAAAAATTATTTGGGGACTTGTAATCGGAGGCTTAACGTATATCATGCTATCTACGAAAGGCTTAGATGGTATAAGAATTCTATCATTATTTGGAGGCTTTCCTGCTCTTTTCATTATTATCTTTGCTAGCATTTCGCTTATAAGGTTCTTGTTTAACAAAAAACTTATAATGTTGGAAGAATAAATAGTGCAAAACTACTGTTGATAGAAATTCCATTGAACAGTAATTAAAACAAGTCTAGAGCATCCACTTCCAATCCTCCCCAAAATAGTTGGATTTAACTCACCTCTGCTCCACAATTATTATTGGAAATAACTTTTAATTTTTGGGGATATTTTTTTTTAATTTAGCATTAACTAAAATAATAGATGTACCAATGAAATTATCTACAATATTCATATTACTTATGTTGTCTACCACTATGGTATTAGGACAATTAGAAGCAAAAATTGACAGTATTTTTTCTGAATATAACAATTCACCAGGATGCGCTGTGGGTGTTTACAGCAATGGAGAAATACTTTTTAAGAAAGGATATGGAATCGCAAACCTAGATTACGATATTAAAATAAGTCCTGAGACAGTTTTTGATATTGGTTCTGTCTCAAAACAATTTACTGCAGCCTGTATTCTTATTTTAGAAAATCGTGGAAAATTGTCTTTAGACGATGATATACGTAAATACATTCCTGAAATTTCTGAATTCAAAGAAGGTACAATCACCATAAGAAATTTACTTCACCATACAAGTGGTTTAAGAGACTACCTAACATTAATGTTTTTATCAGGTCGTTCATTTGATGATTACTTCACAGAACAAATGGGACTTGATATTTTAACAAGACAAAAAACACTGAATTTTACTCCAGGAACAGAATATATGTATAGTAATTCAGGGTATCTAGCCTTGGCAATTATTATAAGACGAGTAAGTGAGGAATCTATTGGAGAATTTGCAAAAAAAAACATATTTGATCCATTGGAGATGGTAAATACTTTCATTTATGAAGACGGAACTAAAGTAGTAAAAAATAGGGCTATCGGCTATTCAGAACAAGGGTATGAATATAAAAGAGAACACCATTTTGATTTTCTTGGCGGTGGTGATGGACAAGTTTACACCACGGTTGAAGATTTCTTTAAATGGAACGAAAATTTCAAGTCCATCAAAGTAGGAAATAGCTCCTTCTTAGAAAAAATGCTTACAAAAGGGAGGTTATCTACTGGTGATACTATTGAATATGCTTTAGGACTAACGCATGGTGTTTATAAAAATTTAAAAACAATAGGTCATGATGGTTCTTGGGGAGGGTTTAGAGCTCATTACGTACAATTTCCTGATAAAGATTTAGCCATTGCAGTGATGAGTAATTTTAGTAGTGTAAATACTGAAGGTAAAGCCCTTCAAATTGCTGATCTAATTTTAGACTATAAACTTGATGAGGTTAAAGAAAAGAAAAAAAATAATATACCCTTGAAAGACGCTAAAATTAATCCACAAGAGTACATGAATACTCAATTAATTGGTGAATACGAAATACAAACTGGTGCAGATTTGGAAATAAGCATAAAAAACGATTCTCTTCACGTCTTTCAAACTTGGAATTCTAATTCATACAACATCATCAACACAACTGGTAATACCTATGAAATATTTAATGATAACTCCCTACAGTTTGTATTCTCAGAACTAAAAGATAATGTAACCCAACAGCTTACCATTTTACAGAATGGTGAAAAGACAGTCTGTAAAAGGAAAGAAAAAATAAATATCTCGACAGTAAACTTACAAGATTATATTGGAGATTTCTTCAGCGAAGAATTAGGTATTGATTATTTAATATCTACGGAACCTGGATTAGAAATAGCACAAATTGTTATTCAAGCAAAAGCATCCGATGAAGAAGAAAATAAAACAATAGAAAAGCTTAAAACAATTCGTAATAGTGTTTTAAAAAATACTTCTTCATTTTCCTCAAAAGCAATTCTATATTCACAAGACCCTGAATCGAGATCTCGAGGTGGTAGCTATACGTTAGATAAAAATCAACCTAAAATGGTAGAGGAATTTAGAAAACAGGCTTTTCAACTTAAAGAGGGTGAAATTTCTCAACCTTTCAAGACAGGATATGGGTGGCATATTGTTACCGTTGATAAAATTAAAGGGGCACTAATAGATGTAAGACACATATTACTTGTTCCTATTGTATCTAGTGCTGCTTTGGATGAAACACAAAACACTTTGAATCTTCTAAGTAAACGAATTACAGATGGTGAAATTAGTTTTTCAGATGCTGCACGTGAGTTTTCAGATGATAAAATAAGTAGTACTAATGGAGGTTCTTTGATAAATCCTGAAACTGGAAATACTCATTTTTCACTAGCCAGTTTTGATGTACAAGTATACAACCAGATTGCAACACTAAAAGATAATGAAATTTCCAAACCAATACTGGAAGAGGACCCTACTGGAAGAAAAAAATACAAGATTGTTACTGTTTCAAATAGAAAGAACAAATTGAACGTGAAAATTCCAAATAGCGACACAAAAGAACTACAGATTTATAAAACTGATGTTTTTAACTCTAGGAGTGCTATTTTAAGATTTATCAGACATAATGGAGTCGTAAAAAGCTTTGAATTTGATTTTGGTAGGGTCAAAAACTTGACATTCGAAAAAAAGTAGAAAACTCAATAAACTGATCGAAAAGTTTTAAATAATTTTTTTAGGTAATTAAGAAGCTCACACTAAAGAACTCTTTTAATTTTAACTAACGAACTTAAATGTAGTGGAAATAGAATTAATCTTCAAGACTCTAAATCAGAAAGGTATGATTGGCAAAAATTCGATTCTGATTGTAATTAAAAACAGAATTGAACCTAGTATAAAACTTAACCAACGTATAAAATAAATTAGTCTAAAAAAACACCTATTTTAGACACTTTTATTTCTTAAGCTCTCATGTATGAAAACTAACCATTGGTACGAACGAATCCCGCATGCAGTAACCATGCTGTTTATGATCATCGTTTTTGTAACACTTTTAACATACATTATTCCTGCAGGTGAGTTTAAACGGATTTTAATTGAGGGAAGAAACAGAGTAATTCCGGGTTCTTACAGTATTATTCCTAGTACCCCTATAGGTTTTTTAAATATGTTTAAAGCCATTCCTTTAGGTTTTAAAGCCGCTATTGAGGTGATGTTTGTGGTAATTTCAGGCGGTATTATGTTTGGTGTTATGGAAGAAACGAAAGCGATAGAAAACGCTGTAGGTACTTTTGTGCAGAAAATTGGACGAGAAAAAAAATACTTGGCCGTTGTTATTATGACTTTTATATACGGTGCTTTGGGTGTTTTTGTTGGATACGAACACAATATTGCTCTAATTCCAATTGCAGCTGTCGTAAGTTTAGCACTTGGTGGAGACTTGGTGCTGGCAGCAGGAATATCTGTTGGTGCCGTAACCATTGGTTTTGGCCTTTCACCCATAAATCCATATACAGTTGGTATTGGTCATAAAATTGGAGAACTCCCCTTGTTTTCTGGAGCTTTATTACGTAGTCTATTATGTTTTTCTGCTTTAAGTTTTCTTGCTTTTTATAATGTTAGATATTTAAAAAAGATTTCTAAAAATCCTGAAAGTAGTCTTGGAAAAGAGTTAAATGAAGACGGAATTGTTCTTTCTAAACCTATATCCGAATATTCAATTTCAATTAATAATTGGTTGGTAATAGGTGCTTTTATTGTTGGACTGGGTTTTATATTATATGGTGTTTTTAATCTGAATTGGTACATTAACGAAATATCTGCTATATTTTTAATGGTTACGATAGCTACAGGAATCATAGCAGGAATGAAAGGAAATAGAATTAGCGAAACTGTATTGAAATCAGTAGCCTATGTTGCTCCTGGAGCATTTATGGTAGGTTTTGCTACAACCATTAAAGTATTGATGGAAATGGGACATATTAGTGATACGATTTCTTTTCATTTATCTGAAGTATTAAAAACATTACCCTTGTATTTATCTGCTATAGGGATGTCAATTTCTCAAAGTATCATTAACTTTTTTATTCCCTCAGGTAGCGGACAAGCCTTGGCTACCTTACCAGTTATGTTACCGCTTGGAGAGGTAATTGGTCTTACTAGGCAAACAACTATTTTAGCATTTCAAATTGGTGACGGAATTTCTAATTTAATAAACCCAACTCTTGGTGGGTTAATTGCCATGCTAAGTATGTGTCGTGTTCCGTTAGATAAATGGTTGCGATTTATTTTTCCTGTGGCAATAATTGTATTTTTGCTCTCAGCTATATTCTTAATTATAGCGGTAACTATTGGCTATCAATAATATGAATGTAGAAGACATTTTAGGAAAACTGGTTGGTTTTCCAGTTTTAGGAGGAGAAAGTAATCTTGATATTATCCATTGGATTAAGAATTATATTGAAACATTTGGCATAGAAACTACATTAGTTCCAAATAAAGAAAAAACGAAAGCCTCTTTACATTGTAGAATTGGTCCAGCAGTAGATGGAGGAGTTATATTATCTGGGCACACAGATGTTGTACCTGTAAAAGGTCAAGTTTGGGATACAGACCCATTTACACTTGTAAAAAAAGACGGTAAATTATTTGCTAGAGGAAGTGCCGATATGAAAGGTTATATTGCATGTTGTCTGGCTGCACTCCCAACGTTGAGAGAAGCTGATTTAAAAAAACCCATCTATTTTGCTTTTAGTTATGATGAAGAGATTGGTTGTTTAGCAGCACCAGAACTCATAGAACATATCAAACAAAGCTATGAAGAAAATGCAACCTATGCCATTATTGGTGAGCCATCATCATTGGAGCCTGTTATTGGAAAAAAAGGAGTCTGTTATGTACAAACCGAAGTAAATGGCTCGGCCGGACATAGTAGCGGAATTCATAAAGAAATAAGTGCTATTCATGAAAGTACGCGACTTATTATGTGGCTAGAAAATAAAATGAAGCAATTATCGCTAGCCAGACAAGATGATAGATTTGAGCCACCACATTCAACCATTCATGTAGGCCAAATAAGCGGTGGTGTTGCTACTAATATTGTAGCAGATTACACCCGTTTTGAGTGGGATGTGAGAGTTATCCCAAAAGATGATATCCACACTATTTTTGATGACTTTTTTGCGTTTTGCGAAGAACGAGAACAAGAGGTAAGGAAACTGTTTCCAGATTTTACAATTACCAATACATTATTACACCCTCCTGTGCCAGCACTAGATACTAAAGAAACAGATAGTATTGTTGCATTGACTCAAGAAATCTCAGGCCGTGATACATGGAGAACTGTTGCTTATGCTGCAGAGGCAGGACAATTTCATGAAGCTGGGTATGAAAGTATTATTTGCGGACCAGGATCTATAGAGCAGGCACATCGTGCCAATGAATTTACCACACAAGAACAACTTGATAAGTGTGTAAAAATGTTAGAAAAACTGGTTGTGAAGTTTTCGGTCTAAAACAGATGAACTTATTTCTAAAATTAAAAATATAGAAAACTAAAACGATTACATTTGACTTATAATAAACGATAATGATTACTACATATACAATAAAAGGCATGACCTGTGAAGGCTGCGTTGCAAAAGTAAAATATCTATTTGAACAACATTCAAATATCTCAACGGCTGAAATTGTGCTTAAAAACAATACCGCTAAATTAACCATGGAAAAGGAGATAGCAATCTATGAGTTACAGAGACTTTTTGAAGCACATCCTAAATATACCATCACTTTTCCTGACACTGAAGAAAACAAACAACATGAAAGTGTTTTTACTACTTATAAACCACTATTGCTTATATTTTTATTCATTGCAGCTACAACAGGAATTGCCTCAATAGACCATGGTAAAATTGAGATTATGCAGTGGATGCGATACTTCATGGCTGGTTTCTTTATTGTGTTTTCCTTCTTCAAATTTTTAAACCTTACCGGTTTTTCAGAAAGCTATGCTATGTATGACGTACTCGCAAAACGAGTAAAAGTATACGGTCTTGTATATCCATTTATTGAATTAGCATTGGGCGTTGCCTACCTAACAGATTTTGAACCTACGGTGACTTATATTGCAACTATATGTATCATGGGCTTTAGCAGTATTGGTGTGATCCAAAGTGTCTTAGACAAAAAGAAAATTCGTTGTGCCTGCCTAGGAGCTGTTTTTAATTTACCTATGAGTATGGTTACCATTATAGAAAATTTGACAATGGTTTTAATGGCACTAATTATGTTGTGGAAAACTTGAAAAAGTCGACCATAAAAAAACAACTGACACAACACATACTAAAACCTTTACCAGTGACTATTAAGCTGAACATAATTCACAATTACCTTGTATCAAAAATTGTATGTTAGCTAGTTCTCTGTTAGAAATATAACTTACCACAATTTAGAATTTGAAAATAAAGATGAATATCTACAAGTCTAAATTTTTAAAACCTGTACCATTTCATAGTATATCAATAAAAAAATCAACCAATACTATGATCAAGCATGCAGTATACATGAGGTATTTTGTATTGCCTTAACATTTATTTTTAAATATGTTAAAACTTGATAATTTGCTTCGTAATTGTGCTATTAATAGTACTTATTTTTATCAAGTAAATTCCATCGTTAATAAAGCTTATGTCAATTTCACTTACATTAGCCGCAGTAGTCACAAGCTGACCTAACAATGAATATACTTCAATGTTATACGTTTCAGAATTTCCTTTTATATACAAGATGTTTTCTACAGGGTTTGGATACACTACTATCGAATTAGAATCATCAACTGGAGGTTCGTTGCTATTTATAGCTTTTGGACTACCATTTTCATTAATGCAATTCCAATTTTCAGGTAATAAATTATCTAAATCGGGTGAAATTAATTCCAATGTGTTTCCTGTTTCATCTGCACAACTTGGCCAAGGCAACTCAGAATCATAATATACTTCATCTAAAAGAGTCCCATATGAGTTGTATAATCTCACAGCATCAGAACTTCCAAGTCCAAAGCCTAAATCACCAATATGAGGAATTTCTGGATATATACTATTGAAATCTGATGTGTCTTTTACGAATACTAAAAATCCATTCCCTTCAATTTGAGTACCCGCCGGTATTTCAAAAACATGATCATCATCATTGTCTTTAATTTGCCAATTTGAGACATTGATTGGTGTTGGTGTTGGATTGTACAGTTCAATCCAGTCGCCAGGGTTAAATGCCTCACTAGAACTAAAATTAATTTCATTAATAACCATTGACTCTTTAACTTCAATAGGAACACCCACTTTATAGAAACAGATGTTTAATGAATCTTGCACAACTACGTTATAGTTACCTACAGCTAAGTTTGAAAATATATTACTGGTAACAAAGTTTTGCCCTCCATCAATGCTATATAAGTATGGGCTAAGTCCTGAGGTTGGAGTAATCACTATTGAACCTTCTGTTGAAACAACAGAAGAAACTGTAGTCGCTACAATATCAACTGTTGAAAAAGTACAAGCATCTATTGAAACGGTCTCTTGATATGAGCAAAGTTCTAAAGCACCTTGTATATAAACGTCATAAACCCCAGTAGATAGGTCACTAAAGGTATTAGAGTCAAAAAATGTTTGTCCACCATCGATACTGTATTGAAATGGATTCAATCCAGAACTTGTGTTTATTGTAATGGATCCATCATTAGCAGCTGCAGAAGTTACATGAGATATGTTTATATCAGCAGTAATCTCACATCCAGTCTCATTAAGACAGAACATTTCTTGCACTTTGGAATCAAACTCACCAGTATTTGCTAAAATTGTATTGCCTGCTGCATCGAGAAGAAGAAAATCTCCTTCACCATAACCACAGCAAATACCATCTCCAAACGAATCGTATACGTATAATGAGAAGCAAGAACTATAATCTAAACAAATGTCTTGACTAAAGACATCCGTTCCATATTGTAAAGAACCACTAGCTATCATTTGGTTTGCTCCTTCGTCATATAGTTCCCAAGATGTTTCCTGAGGATAATTATCAGCGTTAATAATAAGTGTTACAATATCATAATCTGAATCTAAAGTTGTTGTTGTTGATACTGTATTGTTGGTTATATCTCCGTCTTCTAGGTTGTTTACCTCTACTAATTTTAGCGTAATGTTATTATTAATTTGTTGAAGGTTTTGATCAATTGTTAGTGTTACTGTTCCTTCCTCCTGAAATGGTATGTCTACAGTGGCATTAACAAGGTCTACAACTAAATCATTAACCAACACCTCAATTGTCACATCGGTTATGGTAGCATCGCCATGATTAGTAAGGATAGCGTTCATCTCAACCACACCGTCACAAACTACAGATAGATCACCTAGTGAAAGTGCTCCATCCAACTCATGAACCTTACTTAGAACAACATTTAAAGTATTATTGTTCTCATATTCATCATTTACATGACTAACTACTGCTGTGACATCATAATCGCCAATAGTTGAAAAATCTTGCGGAGCTGAAAATTGAATATCAGCTTCACTAAAAGGTTGAATTGTTTGAGGAATATTAATTATTTCCATCGATTGGCCATCTACCAGTAGCTCGACATCAAAATTACTCATATCATTTAAACCATGATTAGCAATAGTTGCTGTTACAAGCTCATCACTTCCAAGGCTAGAAGAGGACTGGGGTTCCAAAATTGCAGTAACACCCAAATCATTATTTGCAGTAATATCTGCCCAAAATGAAACCCATGGTCTTGCTTGTTTAATTATCAATTGATCTTGAGCAGTAACCTTATATTCAATATCCATTCCAAAACCTTCTGCTCCCTCAACAGCATAAAGTATTTCAAACTCATCATGAATAACAGTAAGGTACTCTCTCATTTGATCAAGATATATTTGATCCATTACCAACTCTCCGGGATCTACTAGATTGGACAGTCTTAATACAAGATAACCACCTCCTTGTAAAGGATCTTGATACAATAAAATCTCCTCTGGAACAGAGTTTGGATCTGGGTTTGTAATCAATGATTCTCCTACTTGGGTATTTAGATAAAATGTACCTTCAGTATCGTAGATAGGATCAATACTTATCCCTACACCATTTGATTGTTCTTCTTGAAAATTTGAGTGACATAACACACCCATAGCCGCTATAAAGTGATCAACACGATAAAAATCTCTTTCTTCATATGCTCTAAAATTCCACATACTAGCATACACTTGTTTAATGGATTTAGAGATATGTCCTTCATCTAGGTGTTGGGTTTTAGAGGTATACAAACCCGCACCACTAAATCCGGGTAAATCTTCATTATTAGTACTTGATCGGCATCTAACGGCAGTACCCTCTGGGAAATCATCATGCATGTCTTGTAAATTATCTAGCATCCACTGTGGCATTGGTGCATCTTTAATATCTCTTCTAAATGTTTTTAGACGGTCTATTCTAAAGTTTAAGTCATTCTTAAAAACAGGATTATCAATCATGACTTGCGCCTCTTCGTAAAAGTTATTGAATTTCATAAATTCATCATAGTAGTAAAATGGAATTCCAAAGCCATCAGGTATTGTTCCAATAGGTAAGCCAAATGATCTCATGGTAGCAACGTTAGAACACTTTGCACCATATGAGCTAGACATTCCAAAATCAATGTCATCTAAAGGTAAAATATCTGTAAAACTTAAATCTCGTATTGGAATTTGTGGTTCGGTAGGTCTAAGGTCTTCATACCAGTCATTTACTTCAGCTAAAGTGGCTGCTCGTATCTGATACTGCTCGTTTTCTACTTTATAATAAATATAATTCCCTAACAAGTTTGCTATTTCATCAATCGATAAAGGATCTGCAATATATGCATTCGGAACATTATCTTGAATAGCTCTTAGGTTGACATGCGATAAAGGTGTTTGTATAACGGAAGTGATAATTCCGCCAACTCTTGGCAGTGAATTTGGTAATGCATCATAGAGAACAATATCTCTACTTCCAGGGGTCTCACTTAAATCTTCCATATGTTTAAAGAATCCATATCCTTCTGCTTCATGGAAAGGAATGTAGTTTATTTCAGCAAAGACATCCGATTCTAAAACAACTTCAATTCTAGTATCCACAAAATCTGTAGCGTAATTATTGAGGTAGTCATTCTCATCTGCCTGACCAATAAAGTGATTCATGTTATTTTGAAGAAAAGGCATATTGGCTGCCAACAGCTCATATGTTCTTTGTGTGGCATCAAAATTATAGGCGTTTCCAAAAGAAAAGTTGAAGGAGTAACTACCAATAGTTCCGTTTGGAAGGATGTCATTGGGATTAAAAACAATCTCTCCAGAGCTGTCATCTCCATTTACCGTTGCACCAATAGCATTAAAAAAGGTTGCATGAATAGTATAGGTATTACTATTTATAAAATAAATCTTCGGCTGGGGCGTGTCTCTATCTAGTATCCCGAATTTAACATATAACTGCCCATCTAGAAATGGTGCCCAACCGACGTTGTTCACTGCTGCCAAATCCAAAAAGGTTTCAGCATCTGGTATTGATGTTGCTCCATCTACAAATGCAACGGCATCTGCATAGTTAATCGGAGCATCGGTTGGCATATTATTGAATTCTGTAATATCATCTATACCATCTCCATCATAATCTAAAGGAGACGCCACATCATGTTCGGTTACTGTATATTCTGATAATGGATAAGCTCCTGCTGGATCTGAGATTACCATGGGTCCATTAACTCCCATAGTCATTGAGGTTGCCCAGTTAAATGTGGAACTATGCTGCGCATGAAGCATATAATATTTTCCTTCTTGAGCTTGAATAGATAATTGGGCTTGACCAAAACCATTTACAGAGTAATTATCTATTGGTACGTTTTGAGAAAAACAAAAATGATGAACAGATATTAAACAAATAAGTAACAAAAAATAATTCTTAATCATACAAAGCTTTTTCATATTAACGTTGTAATATACAAATGTTTAGCTTCATACTAGAAAATTTTAAGTTAATTCAAAATTAGAACTTACAATAGATTTTTGACCTTAGTACTACATTATTGAATGAATCCAAACATATTTTTATTGAAAAAAAATTATATTCTTGAATATTTTACTCAGTTGTATTTTACGATGTACGTTATAAAATAGCCTTGAAGCTGAGCTGATTTACATTATTTTTTAACAATCGGTATTTGTATTTGAGATGGGTATTTTGCAGAATGATGAATCGTATTATTCGCTGTAACTCCAATTTTCTCATCGTAATTATTACCACCAGTATTTAAGTTTCTAGCAAACCTTGGAAAGTTACTACTTGAAATTTCAATTCTAATACGGTGTCCCTTTTTAAACATATTACTTGTAGACAGTGGAGTTAAGTTAACTTCATATACGTTTCCTTGCTCCATAAAAACTTCTTTTTCATATCCTTCACGATAACGAACACGCTGTATGGTTTCGTCTAAATTAAATGCAGATCCGTCTGGGTAAACATCTACTAATTTTATAGTAACGTCGGTGTCCTTAACATCAGATGACACATACAGTTTAGAGTTGATAAATCCACTAACCTCGGTATCATGATCCAAGACTTCTGTTGTATAGACTAAAATATCATTTCTAGCCTCCATGTCTTGTTGATCCCAAGCACCACCTTTTACTGCATTTCCTGTACAACAAACATTCCCTCCATAAGAGGGTACTGGCGTCATAGGGTCATATGTAAATTGATCTGGGGTGTCTTTTTTAGCTTTACGAGTTGACAGGATTCCATCTCCAAAACGGCTATTCGCATTTCCATCACTATTTAAGTAGTAGGTAATCAACTCAGTATTTTCTGGAGGCCATGTTTCTGCAGATTGCCATTGATTACTTCCCATTGTGTAGTATTGGATTCTTGGAGTTGTTTCTTTAAAATCATTTGATGCACCTTTTAGCCATAAATCAAACCATTTTGTAATTTGTTCATCATAATTTAATCGAGCATCTCCAACGCTACGTTCACCAACTATGGTATTTTCAGTTGCTCTTGTAAAAGCACAATGAAGTGTTGGTGCAATAACTAGGTATTGATTGTCTCTAATAAATGCATCTTTAGAATTATTTCTAGCATGGTTAAACAGTGAAATATTTGGTGTAATAGAAACATCATACCAAGAAGCAAACCAAAAACTAGGCGTAGCAATATCTTTATCATCATGATAAATACCGCCTGTAAACCAGTCAGGATCATTTGGTTTCCGACGAATCATTTTATCAAAAATTTCATGTTTGCCATTTATATTTTTCAATATATCTTGAATTGGCAAATGATTTAGGGCTTTGGCCATATCTACCTTGG
>Ga0209405_1000156_pt1 | contig 58015 bp, 55 predicted proteins | sample COGITO_mtgs_1105_6_FD_184803 | JGI IMG/M metagenome (GOLD analysis project Ga0209405, IMG submission 184803) | Pelagic marine microbial communities from North Sea - COGITO_mtgs_110516 (SPAdes) (version 2) | ecosystem: Environmental > Aquatic > Marine > Epipelagic ...
TTTTATTACGTCGTCCTCCAGGACGTGAGGCGTATCCAGGAGATGTATTTTACTTACACTCCCGTTTATTAGAGCGTGCAGCAAAAGTCATCAACAACGATGAAATTGCAAAAGACATGAACGATTTACCAGACTCCTTAAAGCCAATTGTAAAAGGAGGCGGGTCTTTAACAGCCCTTCCAATTATTGAGACACAGGCAGGGGATGTATCTGCATACATTCCAACCAATGTAATTTCGATTACGGATGGTCAGATTTTCTTAGATGGTGACTTGTTTAATTCAGGTGTACGCCCAGCAATTAACGTCGGTATTTCGGTATCTCGTGTAGGTGGAAATGCACAGATCAAAGCAATGAAAAAAGTATCTGGAACTCTAAAATTAGACCAGGCACAGTTCCGTGAATTAGAAGCCTTTGCTAAGTTTGGATCTGATTTAGATGCTGTTACTTTAAATGTGATTGAAAAAGGTCGACGTAACGTTGAAATTTTAAAGCAAGCACAAAATGACCCGTTTAAGGTAGAAGACCAAGTTGCAATTATTTTTGCAGGGTCTAAAAACTTGTTAAGAGCAGTGCCGGTCAATAAAGTAAAAGAATTTGAAACTGACTATATCGAGTTTTTAAGAGCCAAGCACAGTGACGTACTTGCTACTTTGAAATCAGGGAAGTTAACAGACGAAGTGACCGACACGTTAACTGCGGTTGCAAAAGAATTATCAGGAAAGTATAGCGCTTAGTTTAAGAATACAATAGCATGGCAAATTTAAAAGAAATCCGAAATAGAATAGCGTCCGTATCTTCAACGATGCAGATTACAAGTGCTATGAAAATGGTATCGGCTGCTAAATTGAAAAAAGCACAAGATGCCATCACAGCAATGCGCCCTTACTCGGACAAACTAACAGAACTTTTACAAAACTTGAGTGCCACTTTAGACGCTGATTCTGGGAGTAAATTCTCAGAACAACGCGATGTAAAAAACGTACTTATTGTGGCTATTACTTCCAATAGAGGGTTGTGTGGGGCCTTTAACTCCAATATTATCAAGAGAGCAACAGCAGTGGCCGAAAGCTATGACGCCAAGGTGTCGATTGTGGCGATTGGCAAAAAAGCCAATGACGCATTGTCTAAAAACTTTGAAGTTATTTCTAATCAAAGCCCTGTATTTGACAATCTAACATTTGATAATGTTGCTGCGATTGCAGAGATGCTCATGGAGCAATTTGAATCGAAGGCATTTGATAAGATTGAAGTTGTTTATAACAAATTCAAAAATGCAGCGACGCAAGAAATCATGACGGAGCAGTTTTTGCCAATTGTGCCCTTAGATAGCGCTTCTAACTCAAATCAAGATTATATATTTGAGCCTTCCAAAGAAGAGATTGTAGAAACACTGATTCCAAAGTCGCTAAAGACACAATTATACAAGTCCATACGCGATAGTTTTGCAAGCGAGCACGGCGCTCGAATGACGGCAATGCACAAAGCAACCGACAACGCCACGGAACTTAGAGATCAGCTTAAATTGACCTACAACAAAGCACGTCAAGCCTCTATTACCAATGAAATTTTAGAAATTGTTGGTGGGGCAGAAGCTTTGAATGGCTAGGTTAGATCATTTAATTATATCAAAAAGCTTTGCATCTGCAAGGCTTTTTTTTGTGGCATACTCTTTGTTTACTTACTTTTAATCAAATACTAATTATACAGTTCCGATGAATAATACAAGCCGCTTGTTATTTTATTTTCTTATTTCGATGAGTTTTATCAACTGCTCCACTGTTAAAACAAACACCTTTGTAGAGGCAGCTCCTTTTGTAATTACAGCCCCTTATTACAACTCTTGGATTGCGGGTATTGAAGGGGGGGGCTCAGGGATCAATGTGTTTTTGCCGGTTTCAGACATTCGAAATATAGTGGTAGACAGCATGCACTTTAGAGGTGAAAAATCTGCCGTAGAAACAAGAGATAAATTGATTATTGGTCGATTTAGACATTCTACCAATCGAAAAAAAGATATCATAATGAGCTCCAACCCACAGGACGAATACAACAACAAGCGGGTGCTAAAAAGAGATACCTCTCCTTTTAGTCTGACTCAAAACGAGTGCGTTATTAGTTACAGAGTTAAAGGCAAGCGTCTTTATTATAAACTTTCAAACCTCAAAAAAGGGGAAGCGATTGCCTATCCTTCCGCACCTCCAAAAAACCGCTAAACAACAATTATAGATTGTTCGTTAAAATGTGTATTTTTATAGGATCAAATACACTGATTTGGGCGTCTTAAAAACTTTATATAAACAAACTTTCATTTATGGGCTGGCAACAGTGATTCCAAGAATGCTGAGTTTTCTTTTGGTGCGTTTACATACCGATAAATCCGTTCTTCAAAACGTATCTGATTATGGGGATGTCTCTTTAATCTTTGCATATTTTGTGCTATTTAATGTTGTACTAGCATATGGAATGGAAACTGCTTTTTTCAGGTTTTTTAATAAAGAACCGAATAAAGAGTCCGTTTTAAGCACTTCCTCCATCTCTCTTCTGCTAACGTCACTTGTTTTTTTAGTGCTTGGGTTGGTGTTTCAACACCAAATAGCAGCACTCACACATATTCATGTCAACTACATTGTTTTAGTTATCTGGACCTTGTTTTTAGATGCTTTGGTTATTATACCCTTTGCTTACCTCAGAGCGCAAGAGAAACCTGTAAAATATACAGCAGTCAAATTGACCAATGTAGTGGTCAATCTGGGATTAAACATATTTTTACTCGTGTATTTAAAAGCACTGTCGGTTGATAATAGTATTTGGGATTCCATATATATTGCCAATTTTGAAGTCAGTTATATTTTCATCGCCAACCTTTTGGCGAGTGCTGTTACTTTATTTATTCTGTTGCCGTTTTATTTTAAAGTCACCTATAAAATCGACACCCTTCTTTGGAAAAAAATGCTGCGGTATGCATTGCCAGTCTTGGTTGCAGGCGTTGCTTTTTCTGTAAACGAAACGTTTGATCGGGTCTTGTTGGAGCGTTTGTTACCCGAAGAAATTGCTAAAACTTCTATTGGCATGTATTCTGCTTGCTATAAACTTGCTCTGTTTATGATGCTTTTTGCGACGGCTTATCGTTTAGGTATTGAGCCGTTCTTTTTTAGCCACTCAAAAACCAAAGGCGCAGAAAAAAATTACGCTCAAGTGCTGGAACTGTTTGTTGTTTTTGGCGCGGTCATATTAGTTACAGTGGTTGTATTTATAGATTTTTTAAAAGCACTTCTTATTCCAAATGAAGCCTATTGGGAAGCGATGGCCGTGGTTCCTATTTTATTACTAGCCTATTTATTTCTTGGAATATATCACAATTTATCTGTTTGGTATAAAGTAACGGATCGCACTAAATTTGGGGCTTATATTTCTGTATTTGGCGCATTGATTACCCTCGTGATCAATGGCATGTTTATTGCGCAATTTAACTATATGGCATCTGCAGTAGCGACTCTAGCTGCTTATTTTACAATGACATTGATGTCTTATTATTTTGGTAAAAAATATTACCCCATTCCTTATAATCTAAAAAAAATAGTATTGTATATTAGTCTTGCTATTCTTTTTTCAGCGCTTTCTTTTTATCAATTTAGAGAAGAGTACCTTTTTGGTCTAGGGCTCATTGCCGTACTTCTCATGATTATTTGGATCAATGAAAAATCTATGATTAAACAACTTTTAAACAAACAGAATGACGATTAAAATCATAAATAAATCAACACATAAACTACCAGCCTACGAAACAATAGCGTCTGCAGGAATGGATCTTCATGCTCATATATCCGCGCCCGTTATTCTAAAACCATTAGCGCGTGCGATTATCAAAACAGGGCTATTTATAGAGCTCCCAGTTGGCTTTGAAGCACAAGTTCGCCCAAGAAGTGGCTTGGCGGCCAAACATGGCTTAACAGTATTGAACAGCCCCGGAACAGTAGATGCTGATTACCGAGGCGAAATAGGTGTAATTCTAGTCAATTTATCAGCTGTAGATTTTAAGATTGAGGATGGCGAACGCATTGCGCAATTAGTCATTGCGAAACACGAACGTGCCGAATGGGTTGAAGTCCAAGAGTTGAACGAAACTTCTAGGGGCGAAGGCGGGTTTGGAAGTACTGGAAACTAATGAAAAAAACACAATATAGCTTAGTTGTTACTTGCGCTCTAATACTCTCTTTTGGAGCACACTCTCAAATCGAAACAGATACGATTTCGTCTGGCTCGGACAACAACTCTTATATTGAGTTTCAAGTTCATTTTTATGAGGCTTTAAAACACAAGGCTCTTGAAAATTACCCTAGAGCAATTGAAGAATTATTGTTATGCATAGAAATAGATGCTAGTGAATCGGCTATTTTTTTTGAGCTAGGAACTAATTACTTTAAGGATAATAAATTTGAAAAGGCAGCGTTTAATTTTAAAAAAGCGATTGCATTAAATGACACTAATTTTTGGTATAAAGAAAGCTTGTATCATTTGTATGTTGAGCAAGCGCGTCATGAAGATGCTATTGAAGCGCTAAAACCCCTACTGTCTAGGAGCTCTGATTACAGACAAGACTTGGCAAACCTGTATATCAATGTTGGTAATTATAATGAGGCTTTGAACGTTCTAGATACGCTAGACGCTAACTTAGGGATTAGCTCAATAAGAGATAAAATAAGAGCAGAGGTATATACCTTGAGTGGGGATGAAGACAAGCGAATTGCGCATCTAAACACTCGTTTGTTAGAATCGCCAGAAACACCCAGCAATTTTTTAAATTTAATCGTTGCCTATAGTAACATGAATAAAAAGCAAGAAGCTTTCGAGACCGCTCAAGCATTTTTGCTGCAACACCCAAAATCTCATTTAGTTCATGTCGCCCTGTATAAGTTTTATTTAGACTCTGAAGACTTTGACAAAGCGATTGAGTCAATGAAAATTGTTACAACAAGCACTGTTGTTGAGCCTGCTATTAAAGTAAAAGTATTAAACGACTTCATGCAGTTTGTGGCTGAATTTCCAGAGTATCAATCTGTATTAATTGAGGTTTCAAATGCGGTTAGTCAAAAGGCCCCCACGCGTTCTGATTTGGAACTAGCAAATTATTATTATAATAAAAATGACTATCAAAAGGCAATTCCTTATTATGAAAAAGCATTAGAGTTCGATCCTAATAACTTTAGCGTTATAAAAAACTTAGCCCTTTTATATTTAGAGACTAAACAATTTGACATCGCCTCGAGCTTTACCAATCAACAAATAGACTTTTATCCGTCGCAACCTCTTTTGTATTTAGTAAATGGCACAGCGAATAGGTATCTTAACAAGCTGGAGCTGGCTACGGATTATTTAATGATGGGTTTAGATTATATCATTGACAACAAGGAGCTTCAACGTGACTTTTATAGAGAGCTAAGTACTGCCTATAGCTTGAGAGGAAATATTATAGAATCGGAAGCGTTTACAAATAAGGCTATTGAATTAGAAAAAACACCATGAAAAAAATAATATATATACTGTCATTAACCGCCGTTGTTTTAGGCTGTAAAAGCACTAAACAACTGAAGGCTTCTGGCATATTGGAGTCCCGAATGTCTGTGAAGAAAATTGTTAAAAACCACACTAAATTTCAGTCAAATTTTACCACACTTCAAGGGCGTCTTAAAGTTGAAATGACGCAAGGAGACCGTTCAGACACACACACCTTAACGCTTAGAATGGGGTATGATAATACCATTTGGATCAATGCTTTTTTAAATATGGTACGTGTTAAAATTACTCCTGATCGCGTCCGATTTTACAATAAGCTGGATAACACTTATTTTGATGGTGACTATGCGCTGATCAATTCGTTTTTAGGAACTGACCTTCAGTTTGAAAACCTTCAAAACCTCTTGTTAGGCCAAGCGCTTTTTGAACTTGAGTCAAATCGTTTTGATAAAACCGCACATTCCAATTCTTATATGTTAACGCCCAAACAGTCTAACGAGCTATTTGATCTTATTTATTTAATCAACCCCACCTACTTTAAAATGGACTCTCAACAATTAAGCCAACCAACAAAGGGAAACCTTTTAAATATTAAGTATCATTCTTATCAAAAAGTCGACGGCTTGGTGCTTCCTGAAAAGATGACCATTGCCGCTACTAATTTGGGGGTGCAAACGACTTTAAATTTGAATTTAAAATCCGTAGTTTTGGATCAATCTTTACGGTTTCCTTTTACGATTCCAAAGGGATATAAAGCAATTGAATTAGAATGAAATTAACCAACTCACGTTTTACTTTAGCCATTCTTCTTTTGACGTTAATGCTGCATTTAAGTGGTTTTTCTCAAAGTAAGAAACAGCAGGAACTAGAACAGCGACGTCGTGAATTACAGCGTGAAATACAGCAAATTAGTACGTTGTTATTTGCGGGAAAGAAGGAACAGAAGTCCGTTTTTTCTGTTGTCGAAGATTTGAATTTTAAGATTCAAAAACGTAAAAATTTAATCAGCATAACAAACCAACAAGCAAACCTTCTAACAAGAGAGATTAATAATAATCAGACCAAAATATCTAAATTAAGATTTAAATTAAAAGCGCTAAAAGACGATTATGCTAAGATGATTGTTAAGTCCTATAAGAGTAGGGCAGATCAGAGTAAGCTTATGTTTTTACTGTCATCAAGTAATTTCCAACAAGCCTATAAACGTTTGCAGTATATTAAGCAATATGCAGACTACCAAATGCTTCAGGCAGAACTTATAAAGATCGAAACCGCTAACATGCAGTCGCTTAATATTAAGCTCTTAAAGCAAAAAAAGGACAAACAAATACTTATCAAAGAAAATAAAATTGCCAAGACAACTCTAGATCAGGAACGCCAGCAGCAAGAGTCCCTTATAAAAGACATTAAAGCCAATTTATCTAAGTATTCAGCCCAGATAAAAACAAAGCAGCGTGAGACGGAAAAGATTAACAAAGAGATTCGAAAAATCATCCAAGCAGCTATTGCAGCCTCTAACAAAAAAGCAGGTAAATCTTCTAAAATCAAAGTCTTTTCACTGACCCCAGAGCAAAAAATATTAGCGGCAAATTTCACATCCAACAAAGGGAAGCTTCCATGGCCTGTGGCTAATGGAGTAGTAAAACTACGCTATGGGAATAACCCGTCACCTATTGATCCTTCCTTAACAATTAAAAGTAATGGCGTTCGTATTGCAACTAGTAAGTCAGGACAAGTTCGGGCCGTTTTTGAAGGCGTAGTGCAAGGAGTTATAACCCCTAAAAACGGCAATAATACCGTCTTAATTAGACATGGAAATTACATCACCGTCTATAAAAACTTGTCTAAATTTTATGTCAAAAAAGGAGATAAGGTCGTTACCAAGCAAACGATAGGAGAGGTAATCACAAACAAAGCTTCTGGCGAAGCTATTCTTAGTTTTGGGATCTTTAAAGACAGCTCCACCCAAGACCCTTCAAAGTGGATTTATAAACTATAAAAGTCCTATGAAATAAGTAATAAAATTAATTGGGCTTCTCTCTCTTTTAGCGGGAGTTATTTGGATTTTTTTTAATGAGAATAGCGTTGGAGTTGGAGGTGCACTAATTGGTTTTGGTGTGGCTTTAAGCTATTCCAAAATAAAGTAACTTTTTGCCTAAATACTCAGCAACTAGTCAAAAAGCGCTTTAAGTTCAGTTGCTTCTTGTGCTTTTATTTTCCCAGCTAATAACAAACTTAATTGCTTCCGTCTCAGCGCCCCCTCAAAACGTTGAATTTCAACCTCTGACTCAGGGACTAATTGTGGAATGGCAATAGGAGTTCCCTTGTCGTCTACAGCAACAAAGGTGAAAATAGCTTCGTTGACTTTTACAGATTTTTTAGAGGTTTTATTGTCTACCCAAACATCGATATACACCTCCATTGAGCTTTTAAAAGCACGGGAGACTTTAGCTTCAACCGTGACAATACTTCCTAAAGGAACCGCATGTTTGAAGGCGACATGATTCACAGACGCTGTTACCACTATTTGTCCGGAATGTCGTTGGGCAGCGATGCTTGCAGCACGATCCATTCGAGCCAATAGCTCCCCCCCAAATAGGGTGTGAATTGCATTCGTCTCACTAGGCAAGACTAAATCAGTCATTATTGTTTTTGAGTCTTGCGGGTGCTTAGGGTCCATAAGGTTGTAATATGTAAAGGTGTATAGTACGAAGATTCGCAGTAAACGAAGTGTTTAAGTCTTCCGAAAGAATTAAGGCATGTTTTTAATCAACATCCATGCAGAACGGTTATGTGTTTTTCTAATTTTGAATAGCGCTTTTTCCGCTTCTTTTCTTGTTTCAAAACTATTATAAACAATTTGATGTAGTCCGTATTTATTGACTCCAATGTGGTGTGCATTGTAGCCTAGGTTTTTTAATTCTTGCAGTTTTTTGTCGCTGTTGGATTCCACTCTAAAAGCACCACCAACAATATGAAAGCTGCCACTTCTCTTTTTTAAGCTAACCATTACGGCAGGAAGCGGATTGTCAATAACAAAAGTTGCTTCTTGAATTTTAGCATCTAAACTTACAATCGCACGTTCTTGCGCCAAACTATTCTGTTTTTCAATTTGCGCTAGGTATAAGTTAGACCCAATAGAGCCACTTAAACCAAGGAAAATAACTGCCATTGATGCATAACGCATAAATTGTTTTGAACTTTTTCTTCTAGAAGACAAAGCGATAATGCCGTTTGATTCTCGCTCTTTAGCGGCAGTATTTCTTTCAATTAATGGAGATACTAATGTTGCCAATCCAAAAGCCTCACTCATATAATTTATATGATCTGAAGGTATAAACGTTATCACCCCTTGGTTAGAAGACGCTAACTCACCAATATTTTTAAACTCAACTGTTTCGCCTTTTTCTAAACGAGATTTGAGCTGTGTAACTTGCTTCTGAATTTTTTGATTGGCCATCTCAAAGCTAATTTTTTCTACTTCAGAAACATAGCTTGCAAGCAGCCCATCATTTGACTGTAGTTGTATGTTAAATGAAAGCTGTTTTTGTGGCGGATAAAAATCACTTGTAGCGACGTTAACTCTTGCCGAAATAGGATGAGATAAAAACGCTCCAAAATTAGGAATCGTTACACATTCGTAGCGGTATAGTAAATCACTTATGTACTGGCTTAGTTGCATGAAATCAAAGTTAGAAAATTTTTATTAAAAAAAAGACTTTTTTTAGTTTATGAGTTAAATTTACTTTCTTGAGCTAAGCTTAGCAAGTAGCTTTAGTATTTCTAGGTAGAGCCATATCAGGGTTACTAAGAGCCCAAAAGCCCCATACCATTCCATATATTTTGGCGCACCATTTTCAGCCCCGTGCTCAATAAAATCGAAATCCATAACCAAATTTAAGGAGGCGATCACAACCACGAAAAGAGAAAATCCAATACTTATCATAGACGCATTTGTAGGGTTCATAATAGGGAGCCCTCCACTGCCAAATAGGCTCATCAATAAACTAATTAAATAGACCACTCCAATCCCAGCAGTTGCAGCAAATATGCCGAGTTTAAAATTTTCTGTTACTTTAATTATTCTTGTTTTATAGGCAAATAAAAGAGCAATTAAGATGCCCAAAGTCAGGCTAATCGCTTGAGGAACAATACCTGGTTCAAATAGGTCTGCATATATTTTAGAAATGCCACCAAGAAACAACCCCTCCAGAACGGCATATATTGGAACTGTTATGGGCGACCATTCTTTTTTAAGGATAGTGATAACGGCCATAACAAGTCCCCCGCCAAAACCAATCCACATGTATTCCACAATAGGATTGCTGTAGGTGTAGTAGGCGGCAAATAATAAAATAGCGAGGCTCATAGCTGTTTTGTTCACAGTGCCGTCAAGCGTCATTACTTCGCCAGTGGTTGATTTTAAATTATTAAAAGTTTTTTTGCTAAGCGCAGGATTTCCTGATTTCATCATTTTAGGCTCAATTAACTAATGGGTTACATTACAAATTTACAAGAAAATAACAAGAATAAAGTCTGTTTATAGATCTATAGGCTCATTTTAGTTCTTCAAATGAAAAATTCACTACTTTTCAGCTTCCTAATCTGCATAACACTAAAAAACAAGCTCTTATGAATGAATCTAAACTCCTCTACGCATTAGCCCTTCAGGCCGTACCCAATATTGGCGACATTACGGCAAAGAAATTAATTAATCATTGCGGATCTCCAGAAGCTGTATTTGAAACACCTTTATCCATGCTTTCAAAAATTGAAGGTGTTGGAGGGTATGCTCTAAAGCACCTCAATGAATCTAAATACCTGAAACTGGCGGAAAAGGAACTCGCTTTTATGGATAAATACTCTGTCAAAGGTCTTTATTTTGAAGACTCTAACTACCCCTACAGACTAAAACACTGTATTGATGGTCCAATTGTGTTGTTTCAAAAAGGAAATATAAATTGGGAAAGCAATTTTGTCATTAGTATTGTAGGTTCGCGGAAAATCACTAGTTATGGTCTTTCTCAATGTGAAAAAATAGTCGAAACCCTGGCAGCTTTTAATCCCATAATTGTATCTGGATTAGCGTATGGTACAGATATAAGAGCACATAAGTCGGCTTTGAACCACCAACTTCAAACCGTTGCATGTATGGCACAAGGCCTACAAAACACCTACCCAAAACACCACCTCAAATACCGTCATTTAATTGAAAACCAAGGCGGAGTTGTAACGGATTTTTGGAGTACTGCAACTATGGAGCCCTCAAATTTTATTAAACGAAACCGCCTTATTGCAGGCCTTAGTGAAGCGACTGTTATAATTGAGTCTGCAGAAAAAGGAGGGAGTTTGGCAACTGCAGAAATTGCCTTTGGATATAACAGAGAGGTTTTTGCGCTTCCTGGTCGAACAACCGACATCCAGAGTCAAGGCTGTAACAATCTAATTAAAATCAAAAGCGCACACTTAGTGAGCACAGCAGCAGACATTCCGTTTATTTTAAACTGGACACTTAAAGCACCATTAAAAGTCATTCAAAAAAAGTTATTTGTAGAGCTAGACCCTGAAGAAAAAATAATTTATAACTTTTTAAAAGCGCAAGGAAAATCTACCTTAGACATGATCGCTGTTAGTTGTCAAACCCCAACATCAAAAGCGGTTCACCTATTATTAAGCCTTGAATTGAAAGGGGTTTTGAGACCTCTCCCAGGAAAAGCTTTCGAGCTAGTTTAGTAGCCTATTTTTTCACGCACTCGTTCCAAAACAGCATTCGCTACTTTCGTTGCTTTTTTAGCACCCAATTCTAAAGCGTGATCTATTTCGTTTAAATTATCCATGTAATAGGTATAGCGCTTTCTTTGTTCGGAGAACTGCTCACAAATTAATTCAAATAAGGCTTGTTTGGCATGACCATAGCCGTATCCGCCCGCTTCATAATTTTGTTTCATTTCGGCGATTTGAGCATCGGACGCTAGAAGCTTGTAGATTGCAAAAGAGTTACAAGAAGACCAATCTTTAGGATCTTCTAGTGCCGTACTATCGGTTTGGATAGACATGATTTGTTTTCTAAGTGCTTTATCCACTTGAAAAATATCAATTACATTTCCTTTGCTTTTACTCATTTTTTGACCGTCAGTTCCTGGAATTAACATATTTTCTTTCTGAATTTTCGCTTCTGGAATCACAAAAACATCTCCCACCTTAGCATGCACTCTTGAGGCGACATCACGAGTCATTTCTATATGCTGAAGTTGGTCTTTTCCTACAGGAATAATATGTGCATCGTACAGTAAAATATCAGCAGCCATTAACATAGGGTATGTAAATAGACCTCCGTTTACGTCTTCTAGACGATCTGCTTTGTCTTTAAAGCTATGAGCCAATTCTAGCCTAGAAAATGGAAAAAAGCAACTCAAATACCAAGATAGTTCTGTTACTTGTGGCACATTACTTTGTCTGTAAAACACTGTTTTTTCAATATCTAAACCAAAAGCCAACCAGGTAGCTGCAGTAGCATAGGTGTTTTCACGAAGCGTATTGGCCTCTTTTATTTGAGTTAAAGAATGCATGTCGGCAATAAACAAATAAGAGTCATTTTTTGGGTCGTTACTCATTTCAATTGCGGGGATAATAGCCCCTAAAATATTTCCTAAGTGCGGGGTTCCAGTACTCTGTACGCCAGTTAAAATTCTTGCCATTTTACCTTTTATTTGTCTAAATTATAAGCAAAGGTACTTTTTTTGACTCAATAGCTCAATTTTTTTAGTAGTTTTGAGCGTGATGAAATTTATTAAATATCCATTCTGGATTTTCTATAGAATATGGTTTTATGCGCTTGTAGCGGGAATTATTATCTTAATGTTTCCTTTTCTATTTATTTCAGTGTTAAAGCCCAGGTGGTATCCCTATTTTTTCAAGCTTGCTAGAATATGGGCTAAGTGTATTTTAATTGGAATGGGCTGTTATTGGCGCGTTGAACGACCGGAAGCACTAGTCAAAGGTCAAAGCTATGTGTTTGTCGCGAATCATACTTCTATGACTGATATAATGCTAATGCTTATTGCCGTCAAAGACCACCCATTTGTTTTTATTGGAAAAAAAGAATTAGTAAAAATACCAATTTTCGGATTCTTCTATAAGCGCACTAGTATTTTAGTAGACAGAAGCAGTGCTCAAAGTCGCAAAGCGGTTTTTATCAGGGCTCAAAAACGTATTAAGGAAGGGGCGAGTATTTGTATTTTTCCAGAAGGAGGGGTTCCAGAAGAATCTGTTATTTTAGACCGCTTCAAGGCGGGCGCTTCTCGTCTTGCAATAAATCATAAAATTCCATTAGTTCCTATGGTTTTTCTAGATAATAAACAAAGATTGTCTTATACCTTTTTTAGTGGAAGCCCTGGCAAAATGCGTGTTCAAATCTTTCCAGCAATCTCAACAGAACATTTGTCAACAGACGGGACATCAGAATTAACTTCCGAAGTATACGATTTAATTTCAAACGCCCTAATCACTGATTTAAAGGCATAAAAAATCCCGACGAATCGGGATTTAAAATTAAGCTTCTTTTAAGATAACTCTAATTTTTTCTTCTAGCTCATCCATTAATTCTGGATTGTCTTTAATCATTTGCTTGACGGCATCCCGTCCTTGGCCAAGTTTGGTGTCTGCATAGCTAAACCAAGAACCACTCTTTTTAACAATTTCATGCTCTACGGCAACATCTAATATTTCTCCAACCTTGGAAACCCCTTGGCCATACATAATATCAAATTCTGCTAAACGGAAAGGGGGTGCTACTTTGTTTTTTACAACTTTCACTCTTGTTTTATTTCCTAATACGTTCCCATCACTATCTTTTATTTGTGTAGATCTTCGGATATCTAAACGAACAGAGGCGTAAAACTTTAAGGCATTACCACCAGTTGTTGTTTCAGGATTTCCAAACATCACTCCAATCTTTTCACGTAATTGATTTATAAAAATCATCGTACAGTTGGTTTTGCTGATTGAGCCTGTAAGCTTTCTAAGAGCTTGTGACATTAATCGTGCATGAAGACCCATTTTAGAATCTCCCATTTCTCCTTCTATTTCACTTTTTGGAGTCAGCGCTGCTACAGAATCAATCACAACCATGTCAATAGCGCCAGATCTTACCAAGTTGTCAGCAATTTCTAATGCTTGTTCCCCATTATCAGGCTGAGATATAATTAGGTTGTCTATGTCCACCCCTAAGTTTTGTGCATAAAAACGATCAAAGGCATGTTCCGCATCAATAAACGCTGCAATACCACCAGCTTTCTGCGTCTCAGCAATTGCATGCAGTGTTAGAGTTGTTTTACCTGAAGATTCAGGTCCATATATTTCAACTACTCGACCTCTTGGGTACCCGCCAACGCCAAGGGCAATATCTAACCCTAAGGACCCAGATGAAATGACTTCCACATCAATTACAGGGGCGTCACTCATTCTCATCACTGTGCCTTTACCATAAGCTTTATCAAGCTTGTCTAATGTTAGGTTGAGGGCTTTTAATTTTGCATCTTTTTCGCTGCTCATAAGTCTTTATATATCTAGTTCATTCTTCCTGCTAAAATAAGATATCTTTTGTAAAGATTTAAAATTTTAACGAACCTTTTTGTATTATTTTGTAAATCCTATTCATTCACTTTTACAACGTATGATTTAAAATTTATTACCTTTGAGACATAATCATTATTAACTTAAAAACAAGTATAGCATGCAACTGTACAATACCTTAAGCAATATTGAAAGAGCGGAACTTATACAGCAAGCAGGTAAGGATCGTTTAACTGTCTCTTTCTACAAATATTTTAAAATCAAGAACCCAGAAGATCTTAGGAATCAGTTGTTTCTATTTTGGGATCGGATCGATGTTTTGGGACGTATTTATGTAGCTAATGAAGGGATCAATGCACAACTTTCTATTCCTGCGGATAACTTCGAAGCCTTTAAATTGCATTTAGACACTATTGATTTTCTTAAAAATGTACGTCTAAATATTGCCATCGAACATGACTTGTTTTCGTTTTTGAAACTAAAAGTTAAAGTTCGAGACAAGATTGTTTCAGATGGTTTAAATGACGACACTTTTGATTCTTCAGATATCGGAATACACGTAAACGCTTCAGAGTTTAATTCCCTTATTGAAGATGATAATACTGTGGTTGTTGACATGAGAAATCACTATGAAAGTGAAATAGGGCATTTTAAAAATGCTGTTACACCAGACGTAGATACTTTTCGGGAGTCTTTAGACCTAATTGAAGAAGACTTAAAGGATCATAAGGAAACAAAGAACTTAGTGATGTATTGTACTGGGGGTATTCGTTGTGAAAAAGCAAGTGCTTACTATAAGCACAAAGGCTTTAAGAATGTTTATCAATTGGAGGGGGGGATTATTAATTACGCCCGAGAAGTAGCGGCAGAAGGAATCGAAAATAAATTCATTGGGAAAAACTTTGTTTTTGATCAGCGCCGTGCAGAAAAAATATCGGAGGATGTAATTGCCAGTTGTCACCAATGTGGTAAACCAGCAGATATACATGTAAATTGTGCTAATGACGGTTGTCATTTGCTTTTTATCCAATGTGATGTTTGTAAAGTGTCGATGGAGAACTGCTGTTCTTCCGGTTGTATGGAGGTCAATCGTTTGCCGTCGGAAACTCAGAAATCACTTCGAAAGGGACAAGGAAATAGCAACGATATTTTTAAAAAAGGACGTGCGGATCATTTGCCACACCAGAAAGATTTAAGAAATGTTTTTGAGACATTAGCAAAACAGAAAAGTTAATTAGTGATTAATCGGTATGTTTTTTAGTGCTAAAAATCATGATCCCCCCATTTTTTAAGTCCTTAAATAATCTTATATTTACGTTTTAGATCATAAGATTAATCCGCATTTGTAACGCCACTGGCATTGACAAATTCAATATATATAGATTATGGGGTGTACAAGTTGCTCAACAGGAAAAGATGGCCAGCCTAAAGGTTGTAAAAATAACGGCACGTGCGGCACAGATAGCTGTAATAAGCTCACTGTTTTTGATTGGCTTGCTAACATGACACTACCAAACGGAGCAACCCCATTTAATTGGGTTGAAGTTCGTTTCAAAAACGGCCGAAAAGTTTACTATAAAAACCTTGAAAACCTGACTTTAAGCATAGGTGATGTGGTTGCAACTCAAGCAGCTTCAGGTCATGATATTGGTATGGTAACCCTTAGTGGTGAATTGGTTAAGGTACAGATGAAGCGCAAGAAAATATCTGAAACACCAGAAGAAGTTTTTAAAGTTTACAGAAAAGCTTCCCAAAGAGATATAGATATTTGGGTAGAAGCTAGAGATAAAGAAGAGCCCATGAAGGTAAAAGCCAGGCAATTTGCGATTGACTTAAGGCTAAAAATGAAAATATCTGATATTGAGTTTCAGGGTGATGCCAGTAAAGCAACCTTTTACTATACAGCGGATGAACGGGTAGATTTTAGAGAACTTATTAAGTTGTTTGCGAGAGAGTTTAGAACGCGAATCGAAATGAAACAAGTGGGTCTGCGTCAAGAAGCTGCAAGGCTAGGCGGGATAGGCTCTTGTGGCCGAGAACTTTGCTGCTCTACATGGCTTACGGATTTTAGGTCTGTGAGCACGTCTGCAGCGAGATACCAACAACTATCATTAAATCCTTTAAAGTTAGCAGGACAATGTGGCAAGCTGAAGTGTTGTTTAAACTATGAGTTAGATTCTTACTTAGACGCATTAAAGGCATTTCCTAAAACAGAGGTTAAGCTAAGAACAGAAAAAGGAACTGCTGTTTGTCAGAAGACAGATATTTTCAAAGGTCACATGTGGTATGCTTACGAGGGGGAGTGGATGAACTGGCACAAACTTACAACCGCTCAAGCTAATGAGATTATTGCTGCCAATGCTAAAAAAGAAAAAGTTGAAAGTTTAGAAGACTATGCTTCTGAATTAATTGAAGAGACCAAGGTTGATTTTGAAAACGTAGTAGGCCAAGATAGTTTAACACGATTTGATAAGCCAAAAAGCAATAACCGACGTAAAAATAACCGACGTAAAAACACAAATCGAAACCAGAAAAACACCCAAAAACCTAGACCCCAGAATAATAATGCAAAGTAAATCAGTCTTTTGGATACTTATTTTTGCTTCTTTAGCATTTTCATGCCAGCAAAACAATTCGTTTGACCGTTATATGTCAATCCCAAATGGCTGGGATAAGCAAGAAATAGTCAGCTATGAGTTTGTGGCCCCAGACATTCTAAAGCCGTACAACCTGTTTGTTAATCTAAGAACAACAACCGATTATAAATTTAGTAATATTTTCTTAGTGGTAGAGTTAAATTACCCTCACGGAAAAGTTACAAAAGACACACTAGAATATATAATGGCCAAGCCAAGCGGAGAGCTTTTAGGGTCTGGATTTACTTCGGTAAAACAACACAAGCTTTGGTTTAAAGGAATAGACAACGCATTTGTTTTTTCAGAAGAAGGCACCTATACGGTGCATATACAACAGGCCATGCGACTTAGAGGAAACCCTAAGGGAGTTGCTATCCTTGATGGTGTTATTGATGTGGGCTTTAGCGTTGAACCCCTTAACAAATAAGCGATTATTATGGCAAAAAAAAAGAAAACAACCCCAAGCTTTTCAAAACCAATCCGTTGGTTTTGGATATTTTTCTTAGCGTTTATACTAAGTGGGATCACTGTTTTTATTTCTGCCTCATTAGGCCTTTTTGGTGAAATGCCAGACCACACAGCACTCGAAAACCCACGGACTAATTTAGCCACCGAAATCATTTCTTCTGACGGAAAAACACTCGGAAAATTTTACTATCAAGACAATAGAACTCCAGTCGCATTTAGTGATTTACCCAAACACCTGGTAGAGGCACTTATAGCGACCGAAGATGTTCGTTATTTTGAACATGCAGGAATTGACGCTAGAGGGACCCTGCGCGCTTTTGTTAAGTTAGGAAAAGGTGGTGGTGCTAGCACAATTTCTCAACAATTAGCTAAGCAACTTTTTCATGGTGAAGGCTCACGAAATACGATGGGGAGACTCACGCAAAAAATAAAAGAATGGGTAATTGCGACCCGGTTAGAGCGCCAATACACCAAGGAAGAAATTATAGCTCAATATTTTAATATTTATGACTTCGGAAATTTTGCTGATGGGATTCGTTCTGCTTCCCGTATATATTTTGGGAAAGAGCCAAAAGATTTAAGCATTAATGAATCTGCGATGTTGGTAGGAATGTTTAAAAACTCATCACTTTACAACCCACGCCCTACACGAAATCCAGTTGGGACAAAAAACCGTCGAAATGTTGTCTTAGGCCAAATGGCTAAATATGGATACATTGATAAAGCAGTTAAGGACTCTCTGCAAGAGCTGCCTTTAGGGCTTAACTATTCTCCGGAATCTCATCGCGAAGGTATTGCAACCTATTTTAGATCCTATTTAAGGGGGTTTATGAGACAATGGGTTAATAATCCTTTGAACAGAAAACCAAATGGGGATAAATATAATATATATAAAGATGGTTTAAAAATACATACTACAATAGATTCCCGCATGCAGACTTTTGCCGAATTGGCGACCAAAGAGCATATGGCTAACTTACAAGCAGAGTTTTTTGTTCAAAATACTCCTACAAGAAATCCCACAACCCCTTTTCTAGATCTAGAACCTGAAGAGGTAACTTCTTTACTAAATTCTAGTATGAAACGCTCTGAGCGCTGGCGTAAAATGAAGTATGAACTAAAAAAACCTAACAACGAAATTATAGCATCGTTCAAAAAACCTATATCCATGAAAGTATTTTCTTGGACCGCAAAAAACAACCAAATAGACACTGTGATGACTCCTTTGGATTCTATGCGATATTACAAATCGTTTTTAAGAGCGGGAATGATGTCAATGGAGCCTCAAACAGGCCATGTCAAAGCATGGGTAGGAGGCGTCAATTATAAGCATTTCCAATATGATATGGTCAAACAAGGTAAGCGTCAAGTGGGCTCGACCTTTAAGCCGTTTGTTTATGCCGCAGCCATTGATCAACTCCATCTATCTCCGTGCGATACATTTCCAAAATCACAAATCACAATTGAAGCGCTTAAACATGGAAACATGAAACCTTGGTCTCCAAAGAATTCTGGTGGGAACTATGCAGGGTTTGAAACCTTGAAATCTGCTTTAGCAAACTCTAGAAATACAATCACCGCTCGTCTAATGAACGAAATAGGGCCTCAGCCCGTCATTAATTTGGCGAATAGCTTGGGTGTGGAACAAAAAATTCCAGCCGTGCCCTCAATAGCATTAGGAACTCCAGACTTGAGTGTTTATGAGATGGTGGCAGCCTATTCCACATTTGCGAATCAAGGCGTTTACACTAAGCCTGTTATGGTCACTCATATTGAAGATAAAAATGGTACTATATTATTTCAATATACTCCAGAAACAAAAGATGTTTTGAGCCAAGAAGTTGCTTATGTAACAGTCAAGCTTATGGAGGGAGTCACAAAGTTTGGCTCTGGACAGCGTCTAAGACATAGCGCTGCAAAAGATCAACTGGTTTATAAAGAAATAGTAACGGGTTATCCGTACGAATTTACGAATCCCATAGCAGGAAAAACAGGAACCACTCAAAATCAAAGTGACGGCTGGTTTATGGGGATGGTTCCTAATTTAGTCACAGGCGTTTGGGTAGGCGGGGAAGACCGATCGACTCACTTTAAAACTATTACCTATGGCCAGGGCGCCTCTATGGCACTGCCTATATGGGCAAACTTTATGCGTAGTTGTTATGAAGTAGAGAGTTTAAATATTTCTAAAGATGAGTTTATCACCCCGGAAGACCTTTCAATTGAAGTTGATTGTGAGCCCAAAAACAAAGAAGGAGACATAATACCTCAAGTGAATACGACGATTACACCAGATATTGATTTCTAGAAAAATCGGTTTCTTACTATTTTTTTTGTAAGTTTCAATCCTAAATTAAAACGATGATCAATAAACAAGTAGCTAATGTGAAGGAGGCGCTTAAAGGGCTTTCTAGCGGAATGACTCTCATGCTAGGGGGGTTTGGCCTCTGTGGAATTCCTGAGAATGCCATTTCAGAAATGGTTGATATGGATGTGAAAGACTTAATCTGTATTTCTAATAATGCAGGCGTAGATGATTTTGGACTCGGATTATTACTACAAAAGCATCAGATAAAAAAAATGGTATCGTCTTATGTGGGCGAAAATGATGAGTTTGAACGTCAAATGCTTTCAGGAGAATTAGATGTTGAGTTGATTCCGCAAGGAACCTTAGCAGAACGTTGTCGCGCTGCGCAAGCAGGATTTCCAGCGATTTATACGCCTGCAGGCTACGGAACAGAAGTTGCTGAAGGCAAAGAAACCCGTGAGTTTGATGGTAAAATGTATGTTTTGGAAACGGCATTTAAAGCCGATTTTTCATTTGTAAAAGCCTGGAAAGGCGACGCTGCAGGAAATTTAATCTTTAAAGCGACCGCAAGAAACTTCAATCCTAACATGTGTGGTGCCGCTACAATTACAGTTGCTGAGGTTGAAGAATTAGTTCCCGTGGGTTCACTTGATCCCAACCAAATTCATGTTCCGGGAATATTTGTGCAACGAATTTTTGAAGGAAAAGGCTATGAAAAGCGAATTGAGAAACGAACCGTTAGACAAAAAACATAATCATGCTAGACAAAATTGGAATTGCAAAGCGAATCGCTAAAGAAGTCAAAAATGGTTACTATGTTAATCTAGGGATTGGAATCCCAACCTTGGTAGCAAACTATGTTCGTGAAGATATTGAAGTCGAATTTCAAAGTGAAAACGGAGTTTTAGGCATGGGTCCATTTCCTTTTGAAGGCGAAGAAGATGCAGACCTTATCAACGCAGGAAAACAAACCATCACCACGCTTGAAGGGGCTAGTTTTTTTGACTCTGCCACTAGTTTCTCTATGATTCGCGGCAAGCATGTAGACCTTACGATTTTAGGTGCTATGGAGGTTTCAGACAACGGAGACATAGCCAACTGGAAAATCCCTGGCTATATGGTTAAAGGGATGGGTGGAGCTATGGATTTAGTAGCCAGTGCAGAAAACATTATAGTCGCGATGATGCATACCAATAAAAAAGGAGATTCTAAACTTCTAAAACGCTGCTCGCTTCCTCTTACAGGGGTTGGTTGTGTCAAAAAAGTGGTTACTAACTTAGCTGTTTTGGAAGTTACCAGCCAAGGCTTTAAGCTTTTAGAGCGCGCGCCAGGGGTTTCTGTTGAAACGATTCAAAATGCGACTGAAGGCCATCTTATTGTGGATGGAGAGGTGCCTGAAATGGAGTTTTAGTGTTTACTTCAAGTTTACTTTGGACTAACTCGTTATTTTTATAGCATCATTTAGCTCCAAAAGCCGATTTATAAACTCATCATTTGTTTGAGGACTCATATAAATTTCATCAAACTTTCCGTATTTTATAATTAAACCTTTTCTGGCTGTAGCTGGTTTTAAGCCGACCCAAAGTGTTTTACCTTTAATAACTTCTCGGATCTCTTTAATCTCAATCTTTCCATTAATAGGCCCGCAGTTATATTTTATTTGCTTTTGAGTGAGTTCATAGTAAGTGCCATAATAACTCCACAGTAGGAATGCACAAACCAATAGCAACAAACTTATAGTTACGTAACTCGATTTATCAAGCCCCGTAGCTAATCCCACAGATACAATAAGGCTAATACAACCCCCTACGATTCCAAGAATTAAAGCCTGGAATAAGACGTCTTTTGTACTCTTAAATTTAATTGATGTCATTATTGTTCTTTTAAAAATCTTAAAGTCCTTTAGGGATTGCCTCAATTAATGTTTTAGTATACTCTTTTTGTGGGGACTCATAAATAGAATCAGCTTCGCCAATTTCCTCTATTTTGCCTTTATTCATCACCATTAATTGATCAGACATAAACTTTACCACCGACAAATCATGGGATATAAAAATATAGGTAAACCCATAATCTTCCTTTAGCGTGTTCAATAAATTAAGCACTTGTGCTTGTACAGAAATATCTAAGGCGGATACCGATTCGTCACAGATAATTAATTTGGGTTGAACAGCAATGGTTCTAGCAATGCCTACCCGTTGCCGTTGTCCACCCGAAAATTCATGAGGATAGCGGTCAAAATGAGCTGCTTCTAAGCCGACTTTCTCTAAAACTTCAATGGTCTTTGCTTTTCGTTCGTTATCAGAACTAAATAACCCATGTACTTTCATGGGTTCCATAATCGCTTTGCCAACCGTAAGGCGAGGGTTCAGAGAGGCATAGGGGTCTTGGAAAATAATTTGGATTTCTTTTCGTAAAGTTCGCAACGCTTTTTTGGACAGGTTTGTAATGTCTTTCCCTTTGTATTTTATAGTGCCAGCCGTTGCTTTGTCGAGTTGCAAAATAGCTTTCCCAAGCGTAGATTTACCACAGCCAGACTCTCCAACAAGCCCTAATGTTTCGCCAGAATACACCTTAAAACTAACGTTGTCTACCGCCTTAAGTGCTGTTTTTGTGCCAAAGAATGAGGCTTTCGAATAGTATGTTTTTTCAAGATTGATCACTTCTAGTAAAGGAGCACTGCTATAAATATTTTTATGTTTTTCTTCTCTAGCTGTTTTTGCAATAAGTGCTCTGGGAATTATTCCTGATAAAAAGTCACTAATTGTAGGGAGTTTTTTTAAACGGCCTTTAAGCGTAGGTCGTGCGCCAATAAGTGCTTTTGTATACTCCTTTTGAGGGTTTTTAAACACGGATTTTGTATCTCCTTTTTCTACAATATCACCCTTGTACATAACCACAATACGATCTGCTATATCAGAAACCAAAGCCAAATCGTGACTGATAAAAATCACACTCATTTTATAGTCTTGTTGAAGTGTCTTCAGTAGCGCTATAATCTCTTTTTGAACAGTGACGTCTAAGGCTGTTGTTGGTTCATCAGCGATTAGAATTTCTGGCTTACAAGCAATAGCCATTGCAATCATGACCCGCTGTTGTTGTCCCCCTGAGATTTCATGAGGGTATTTTTTATAAGTGGCTTTAGCTTCCGGAATTTTAACAGCACTAAACAAGCGAATGACCTCTTCTTTTGCCTCTTTTTTTGTGATACAACTGTGTTGAAGTAAAATCTCTTCAACTTGTTTCCCACAACAGATAGATGGATTCAGAGCGCTCATCGGCTCTTGAAAGATCATTGCTATTTTTCTTCCACGGATTGTTTCTAGCTGCTTCTGCGAGTAGTCAATAACGTTGTCACTATTAAATATAATTTCTCCAGAAATAGTTACACCACTCTTAAGCGGCAATAGCCCCATAACAGCAAGGGATGCTACAGACTTCCCACTTCCCGATTCGCCAACGATTCCAAGTATTTCATTGGCATACAATTGGTATGATATTCCGTGTAGCACTTCATTTAAACCACTAGCTGATTTAAATGTGACCCTAAGATCTCTAACACTAAGAATAGGTAATGCGTCCATGGTTTAAATATAATCAATTTCATCTGCCTCTAAAACAGTCTCTCCACGGAGTCGAAGAATAACCTGTGCGACCGCAATGGTATCTTTTTGACAGTAAGTCACAATGCGTTCAACATTTTTTTCTTCGTAATACACTCTAAATATTTCGCTACCATCAATGTCATCCTTTGGCGATGGAATTCCTAATACACTGGTCAGTAATTTCAAAGAGGTATAATGTTTGAAATCACCAAATTTCCATAATTCAAGCGTATCAAGGTGGGGAACTTCCCATGGTTTTTTCCCAAATAAATTTAGCTTTAAAGGCAGTGATATCTTGTGAATAACCATTCTTCTAGCGATATATGGAAAGTCAAATTCTTTGCCATTATGTGCGCATAGCAAGTGCTTTGGTTTTGAGAAGTGAGTTTCAATAAGAGCTTTAAACTCTAAAAGAAGGCCGTGTTCATCTCCATAAAAAGAGGTAACTCTAAACCGACGCACTGAATTAACTTCTGTAAAATACCCAACAGAAATACATATTATTTTTCCAAATTCTGCCCAAATTCCGGCACGGTCATAAAAATCTTCTGGACTGTAATCCTCTTTTCGCTGGTATTTTGATTTTGAGTCCCAAAGTTTCTGTTTGTCTTCTGACAGGTCAGAATAGTATTTGGTTTCTGGAACCGTTTCAATATCTAGAAACAGTAGGTTTTCAAGGTTGAGCTTGTGGATCATTGGGTAGCATTTTATAAGCTTCTTCAATATATGTATTGATGTCTCCATTGTAAGGGTCGTGACCAAAAGAGGCTTTTGCATTTCCTAAACGAACTATAATAAGATTGTCGTTTGGCTCTACAATTACACATTGACCTAGATGACCTTCCATCATAAAAAAGGATTTATCCTTTGTTTTTCGAAGCCACCAGCCATACCCATAACGAGGACTTTCCTTAAAGCGTGGTTTTATAGATTTGGCGACAAATGTAGAGTCTAAAATTTGTTCTCCATTCCATTTTCCATGATCTTTATAGAGTTTTCCAAAACGAGCAAAATCCTTTGCATTAGTAGCGATACAACAGTAGGCCTTTACCATGTCATTCGCTTCACTATCAATTTGCCAAAGTGCTTCATTTTCACTTTGTAATGGAATCCAGAAACTTTCTGAAAGATAATTATATAGTTTTTTCCCTGTTGCTTTTTCAATAACCATGGCAAGTAACTGTGTGTCTCCACTCGCATATTTAAAAGATTTCCCTGGCTCCTCTACAGTTTTAAGCCCAAGAATAGCCTTTTCTAATTCTTTACCAAAATACGCACGTGTTGTTATTGTAAACGGCGAATAATAAGATTCTTCCCAACTCGACCCTGACGCCATAGAAGCCAAGTCTCCAACAGTTACCTTAGAAGCAAGCCCTTGTTTATAGTGTGAAAAAAAATCACTCACAGGCTGGTCTATGCTTTTTATATGACCCTCCATAATGGCCTTGCCTAACATTCCACTAACATAACTTTTTGCCATTGAAAATGAATTACTTTTAGAGTCTTCGCTGTAGCCATCAAAGTAGGATTCAAATAAGATACTATCATTTTTTATAATCATGTACGCAACAGTTCCTTGCGCTTTGTGCAGCTCTAAAAGTTTTTCTGTTGCAGGTATTTTATTATAATTTTTGTGAAGTGGCCACGATTTAGACTTGCCAATATTGACTGTTTTGTTTTCAAAAAAGGTGTAATCATCTATTGATGCAGTTGTGTTTCCTTGTAAATAGACTGTTTGTACGGCTTTTAAAATATAGTCAGTATCTGTAAGGTAAAGCCCTGCAATGAGGACTGAAAACACCACGGCAAGACGTGTTATAAATTTTTTCATTTGGGTTATTTTAGTTGGATTAAAGGTAAGGAAAAAGAATTAAGACCTCTAATGATAAAAACTTAGGAAATCAATTTCACAATATCCTTAGCAAAATAACTGGCAATAACATCAGCGCCAGCACGTTTAAAAGCCATCGTAGTTTCTAGCATTGTTTCATCATGATCTAGCCAGCCTTTTTCACTTGCTGCTTTTATCATCGCATATTCGCCACTTACTTGATAGACCGCTACAGGCACATCAAATTCATTTTTAATTTCTCTTAGAATATCTAGATAAGCCAACCCCGGTTTAACCATTACAATATCTGCGCCTTCATCAATATCCATTTCAGTTTCTCGGAGGGCCTCAAAACGGTTAGCGTAGTCCATTTGATAGGTTTTTTTATCCTTTGGAATATTTTTAGAATTGACTGGGGCAGAGTCTAAAGCATCTCTAAAAGGGCCGTAAAAAGAAGAGGCATATTTTGCACTGTAACTCATGATTCCTGCATCAACATAGCCATCGTCCTCAAAGGCTTCACGAATACTAGCAATGCGTCCATCCATCATATCACTAGGGGCTACAAAATCGGCTCCAGCTTCAATATGAGACAAACTCATGCCTGTTAAAATCTCAACAGTATCATCGTTTTGAATCACTCCTTTAGAAACAACGCCATCGTGACCATAGATTGAATACGGATCTAATGCTACATCGGTCATGACCAGCATTTCTGGGCATATATTTTTTATTGTTTTTATTGCTCGCTGCATTAATCCATTAGCGTTCAATGCTTCAGTTCCTTTATTGTCCTTCAGGACATCCGCTACTTTTACAAAAACCAGCACTGATTTCAATCCTAAGTTCCAAAGTAGTTTTACTTCTGCTTCTAGGGTATCCAAGCTAAACCTAAAATAATTAGGCATTGATGGAATTTCATGCCTTATCCCCTTGCCTTCAACAACAAATAAAGGAACCAAAAAATCGTTTGGTGTGATCACCGTTTCTCTTACCAGGCTGCGAATTGATTCATTTGATCGTAACCTTCTATTTCGTTTTATTGGATACATATTAAACCCAGTTTTTAGGGGTTTTTAAAACCCGCATTAATTGTTCTTCTTTGCTATTAGGCTCAGGTTGGTGGTCGTAAACCCACTGAACTTTTGGAGGCAAGCTCATTAAAATACTTTCAATCCTTCCATTTGTTTTTAATCCAAAAAGGGTGCCTTTATCGTGCACTAAATTAAATTCAACATACCGACCTCTTCTAATTTCTTGCCAGTTTTGCTCTTCTTTTGTAAAAGGCAACTGAGCTCTTTTTTCCAAAATAGGGACATAGGCTTCTAGAAAGCTATCTCCAACTTCTTTTACAAAGTCATACCACTGTGACATACTCATTTCTTTAGATGCTTTACAATAATCAAAAAACAACCCACCAATTCCTCTAGCTTCCTCGCGATGGCTATTATGAAAATACGTATCACAGCGCTTTTTGTAAGTTGAATAAAAATCAGGACTATGCTTATCGCAAGCTGTTTTACATGTTTGGTGAAAATGAACCGCATCTTCTTCAAACAAATAATAAGGGGTCAAGTCTTGCCCCCCTCCAAACCACTGATCTATTACAGCTCCTTGTTCGTCGTACATTTCAAAATACCGCCAGTTGGCATGTACCGTAGGAGCCATGGGGTTTTTTGGATGCAAGACTAAGCTTAAGCCACAGGCAAAAAAATCAACATCTTTTACTTTAAAATAAGCCTGCATGGATGCCGGAAGTTTACCGTGAACTCCAGAAATATTAACACCTCCTTTTTCAAACACCGTTCCATTTTCTATAACACGAGTACGTCCGCCACCCCCTTCAGGCCGTTTCCAAATATCTTCTTTGAACACTGCAGACCCATCGATCATTTCAAGTTTTGAAGTGATTGTGTCTTGCAGCTCGTGAATATATTTAAAAAAACGATCTTTCATCAGGCTCGGTATTCTTTTACAGCATCAATAAATGCTTTTGCATTGTCTGTTGGGATATTTGGTAAGATACCATGCCCAAGATTTACAATGTATTTGTCTTTTCCAAACTCATTAATCATTTGGTGAACCATCTTTTTGATTTCTGCAGGAGGAGACAGTAATCTTGAAGGGTCAAAATTTCCTTGAAGTGTTATATTCCCACCGGTCAAATAGCGGGCATTTCGTGCCGAACAAGTCCAGTCAACTCCTAGTGCAGAAGCTCCGGATTTTGCCATATCTCCTAACGCAAACCAACATCCTTTACCAAAGGCAATCACAGGAACCTCTTCTTTGAGAGCCTCTATGATTTGATTGATATATTGCCATGAAAATTCTTGGTAATCGGTTGGTGAAAGCATGCCACCCCAAGAGTCAAATATTTGAACTGCATTGACTCCAGCCTTGACTTTTTCTTTGAGATAGGCAATAGTAGTATCTGTGATTTTTTGTAGTAATTGATGTGCTGCTATTGGATTGATAAAGCAAAATTCTTTTGCTTTATCAAAGTTTTTACTTCCTTGCCCTTGAACACAATAGCATAAAATGGTCCATGGCGATCCGGCAAATCCAATTAAAGGGATGTCATCATTTAGTAATTCCTTAGTCGCTTTAATAGCTTGGTATACATAGTCTAACTCTACGGTTACATCTGGCACAATGACATTGTCAACGTCTTTTTGTGTGCGCACAGGGTTTGGTAAATAAGGGCCAAAATTTGGTTTCATTTGAACCTCAATATTCATGGCTTGTGGAATGACTAAAATATCACAGAATAAAATAGCAGCATCCATCCCGTATCTTCTGATAGGCTGAACCGTTATTTCACTCGCTAATTCAGGAGTACGACAACGTGTAAAAAAATCATATTTTTCTCGAATTGCAATGAATTCAGGCAAATAACGGCCTGCTTGACGCATCATCCAAACAGGTGGGCGCTCTACAGTTTCTCCTTTTAGTGCTTTTAAAAATAAGTCGTTTTTTATCATAACATTTTAGATGTAATTTTGATTGACAAGCTCTATCACACTTTCAACAGTAGGTATTTTTGCAACCCGTACTTCTTTGAAGTGTTTTCTTGCTTCTTTAGCTGTACTCTCACCAATGCAATAAGCGGTACAGTTAGGCTTGTTTTTTTCTAGAAAACTTTGAATAGTAGAAGGGCTGTAAAACATAACTCCTTCTATAGAGTCTGCAAGCTTAGGTGCTTCTAGTTTGGTGCTATAGGCCTCAACCTCTTGTACTTTTATATTATTTTCATTCAAAATAGTTGGCAGATCATCCATTCGAATATCACTACAAAAATAGCTGACTTCCGAGCCGTCCATAAATTCAACCAAGTATTCTGCTAGCGCTTTGGCATTTTTTTCTGTATGCTTTACGGGGCCAATTTTTTGCTCAACAAGACGTTTTGTTCGTCTACCTACGCAGTAAATAGTTTCAAAACTTAAGTCATCAACAGGGCAGTTATTTAATATAGCATCCACACCATTTTTGCTTGTTATGACCACATTTTTGTGTGTTGCCTTCATTACAACAGGCTTTATACGGTTGGCTGCAGTTTTTATAAAGTCAGAGCTTCCTACGTTAAGTTTATTGTTAAATAAGTCTTTTTGCCCAGGGCTTAATAATTTTGAGGAAAAAATAGTTGTAGGTCCTTCTATTTTAGCGGTTGTTCCAATTAATGTTTTACCCCCTCGACTCAAGATAAACTCTACACAATCATCAACTAGTGTGTGGTGCTCACCAAGTTTTGCTGTTCGCTTTGCTTCAATTTTTTTGGTGCCATCTGGGCTTAAAACTATGCCGTGAAAATGAATTTCTTCTTCTTTTATGTATGCGAGTGCTCCAATTGGAGCGCTACAGCCACCTTCTAGCTTGTTTAGGAACTGGCGTTCAATTGTTGTTGATATTTCTGTTTCTTCATGGTTTAGCACAGCACACGCTTCAATAGCTTCTGTGTTTGATTTCAAAGTTGCTATCATTATAGCACCTTGAGCAGGAGCTGGAACCATCCATTCTAGATTGACAGAATCTTCGGGGGTTAGGTTTAAGCGTCCCAATCCAGCAGCAGCAAAAATAGCCCCATTCCATTCGCTATCTTCTAGTTTTTCTAAACGGGTGTTTACATTGCCTCTAATCCCTACTGTTGTATGTGTGGGATATCTGTTTAGCCATTGCGCCTGACGTCTTAGACTACCTGTAGCAATAACGGCGTCTTTTTGAGCTAAAAACTCCTCATTTGTTTTAAATACTAGGGTATCTCTAATATTTCCTCGTTTTAAAACAGCTGCTTGAACAACGCCTACAGGCAAGGCGGTGGGAACATCTTTAAGGGAGTGTACAGCAATATCAATTTCTTCGTTAATTAAAGCAATATCTAATGTTCTCGTAAAAACCCCTGTGATTCCTAGTTCATAAATTGGTTGATTTAGCAGTAAATCTCCAGTTGACTTCACAGGGACTAGTACGGTTTGGTGTCCCAGGTGCTCTAGCTGTGACTGCACAGTTTTTGCTTGCCAAAGAGCCAGATCGCTATCACGCGTTCCAATTCGAATAATTTTAGACATATTTTTTAGAATCTAATTGAAACACCTTTTTGATTAACTCAAGACTATCATCTGATGATAATGAATCGTCTTTGAGATGGTGTGCAAAATGGTTGGTTATTTTTTGAACGATGTTAGCACTTATTAATTCCGCTTGCGCTTCATTAAATTCGTTTATTTTTTTTCTTTGGGTATCAACTTCAGCTGTAGCAAACACTTGTAACTTTTCTTTAAGCGCTTTGATAGTAGGAGCAAATTTCCTATTCTCTAGCCAAGCTTCAAACTCTGCCTTTATTTCAGAGATGATACTTTCTGCTACGGGGATAAATTGCTTTCTTTTTTCTAAAGTTTCATCTGTCATTTGCGATAAATGATCTAAGTGAACTAAATTTACCATTGGTAATTCTGTCACGTTTTCATCTACATTTTTAGGGATAGAAAGGTCAAGAATTAATAATGGTTTTTTGTTTTGAATGAGATGCTTGTCAATTGTTGGGTTTTGTGCTCCAGTGGCTACAATTAGAATATCTGATTTTTCAATTTCCTCTTGAAGTTGGCTGTAGTCTTTTGCAAGCACCTTGAATTTCCCCGCAATTTTGTCTGCTTTATCGCGTGTTCTGTTTATGAGGGTAATGTGTTCGTTTTTGGTATGCTTTATTAAATTTTCACATGTATTTCTTCCAATTTTTCCAGTTCCGAAAAGTAAGATGTTTTTCGAAGAAATAGCTTCAATTGTTTTCTTTATGTATTGAACGGATGCAAAGGAGACTGAAGTCGCTCCAGACGACAGTTTTGTTTCGGTTTTTATTCGCTTACTAGCTTGAATTACTGCATTAATCAAACGTTCAAGAAAGGCATCTAAAAGTTGGTGTTTTTTTGAGATTTTAGCACTCAGTTTCAGTTGGCTAATAATTTCAAAATCCCCTAGAATCTGGCTATCTAAACCAGCACCAACTCTAAACATGTGCTGAATGGCATCAGTATTTTTATAGACATAGGCAACGCTTTGAAAATCTTCAACGGTTCCTTTTGTATTGTCGCACAACAGTTTTATTAGTTCAAAAGGATGTCTAGCAAATCCGTATATTTCGGTTCGATTGCATGTAGAGGTAGCAACAATACTTTGAACTCCACTAGACTTAGCCTGTAGTAATAAGTTTGTTTTAGCGTTGTGATCTAGACTGAACTGACCCCGAAGTTGGGCGTCCGCTTTTTTATAACTAAGGCCAACGACATAAAAATAGCTGTTAGCAGATTCATTAAAGTTCTCCATTATATACTGGGAATATATTGATGCAAAAATAAGGGCTTTCATTATCTAAAAATAACGCTAGAGGAACTTTATTTGTCGTTTAGAGGTTTACAGCCAAAATTTAGTTATTTTTGAATAATTTCTTATTTTTGCAGGTATAAAACGTTACTAAACTTAAATTTTATTTATAATGAATCTAAATAAAGACCAAATCCAAACTGCGGCAAGCAAGCCAAAAAATATCGCTCAAGGGTCATTTTTAGAAACGATGATTGAGTCTGGTTTTGTTGTCATGACTTATCAAAATGAAACACCCAATATTCAACTACTTGAGAAAGAAATAGATAGCTCATTTATTCAGTTTCATTTTTGTTTAAAGGGACACTGCAAGTTTGTGTTTAACAACGGAACTTACGGCCTTAATATCTTAGAAGAAAACTCATTATTACTATACAATCCCCAAAGAGATTTACCTATACACTTAGAAGTTGATCCTAATACATGGGTTGTGTCAGTCTTGATTTCAATAAAAAAATTCCACGGTTTGTTTTCACATGAAGCGGATTATATCACCTTTTTAAGTGATGGCAACCAGGATAAAAAATATTATAAGGATGGACATATTTCTCCATCCACAGCTATTGTTTTAAATCAACTTATTAATTATAACTTAAACTCAACAATTAAGTCTTTATATTTTAAAGGCAAGGCTTATGAGTTATTGAGTCTGTACTTTAATAGGGGAGAAGACGCTAATATTGAACAGTGTCCTTTTTTAGTAGATGAATCAAATGTTGTTAAAATCCGCCAAGCAAAAGACATTATGATTGACCGCATTTTAGAGCCTCCAACATTAACAGCCTTAGCCTCTGAAATTGATTTGAGCTTAAAGAAGCTAAAAGAAGGATTCAAGCAAATTTATGGCACAACCGTTTTTGGATTTTTATTTGGTTACAAGATGGAAGTTGCCCGAAAGCTATTAGAGTCAGGTACTCATAATGTAAACGAAGTAGGGCTTAAAGTAGGTTACAGCACAGCCAGTCATTTTATATCAGCATTTAAAAAACAATACGGGACAACCCCAAAAAAATATATTCAATCTTTAACTTAATAAGTATGAAAGGAGTTTTATTAGTAAACCTAGGCTCTCCAGATAGCCCAACCCCCAAAGATGTTAAAAAATATTTAGGAGAATTTCTTATGGATGAGCGTGTTATTGATGTTCCAAAATGGGCGCGAACATTATTAGTTAAAGGAATTATACTAAATACCCGTCCTAAAATATCAGCGAAAGCATATAATAAAATTTGGTGGGAAGAAGGGTCTCCCTTAATTGTATTATCTGAGCGTTTAGAAAATAAATTAAAGCAGGAAGTAGAGGTTCCAACAGCTCTCGCTATGCGTTATGGTAGTATGACCATTAAAAAGGGGCTTCAGAAACTTGTAGATCAAGGAGTAGATGAGGTTTTAATAATCCCATTATATCCGCAGTTCGCTATGGCAACTACTGAAACAATATTGGTATTGGCAAAAGAACTGAGAGATCAATATTTTCCACAATTAAAGCTATCAGACTTACCTCCTTTTTATAATAACCATGAGTACATAAAAGTATTGTCTAATACTATCAAAGCCTCTTTAGAAGGTAAAACGTATGAGCATTTGCTTTTTTCTTACCACGGAATTCCTGAGCGACATATACGCAAAAGTGACATCACCAAATCACACTGTAAGATAGACAAGTCTTGCTGTATCACTCCATCTGAAGCCCATGCTTACTGTTATAAACACCAGTGTCTTGAGGTTACCCGTTTGGTAGGAGAAGAACTAGGTCTTGAACAATCGGTGTACTCAACCTCCTTTCAATCCCGTTTAGGATTTGATCCATGGTTGCGTCCTTACACCGACCGAACGATTGAGCGTTTAGGAAAAGAAGGCACGAAGTCGATGGCTATTGCCACTCCGGCATTTGTGAGTGATTGTCTTGAAACTCTCGAAGAAATTGCAATGGAGGGAGAAGAAATATTTCACGAGGTTGGCGGTAAAGATTTTACAACAATCCCTTGCTTGAATGACGACCCTGCGTGGGTGTCTCTTTTAGCAAAGTGGGTCACAGAATGGTCTTCACAATAAATCAATTTAATGAATCCATCTACTTCAAATAATTTTGGTACAGAGTCTATAGGTAAATTACTAATCAAGCAGGCGGTTCCGGCTTCAATAGGTATTTTAGTCATGTCGCTTAATATTTTAGTAGATACTATTTTTGTGGGTCATTGGATTGGTTCACAAGCCATTGCGGCTATTAACGTCGTATTGCCAGTCTCCTTTTTTATTGCCGCTTTGGGAATGTCAATTGGGATAGGGGGGTCTTCAATAATTTCTAGAGCTCTTGGTGCTAAACAGGTACTAAAAGCACTAAAAACATTTGGAAATCAAATTACCATGACCATTATTCTGACCTTTACATTAGTCTTTTTTGGTTTATATTATATTGAGACTATTATTCCAGCTTTTGGAGGAAAAGGGACTATTTTTGAGCCCGCTAAAATATACTACCGGATTGTATTATATGGTGTTCCTTTTTTGGCGCTATCAATGATGGGAAATACGGTTATTAGGGCAGAAGGCAAGCCAAAGTTTGCTATGTATGCCATGATGATTCCGTCTATTACAAACTTACTTTTGGATGTTCTTCTTATTAATGTAATGGACTTGGGTATGATGGGAGCTGCTTGGGCAACAACCGGATCCTATATTCTGTGTTTTGTATTTATATTATGGTTTTTCATATCTAATAATTCAGAAATGAAAATTTCGTTACCACACTTCAAGTTACAAAAATCAATCGTAGCAGAAATTAGTAATTTAGGATCAGTAACTCTTTCAAGACAAGCCGTTGTTAGTGTTACTTATTTATTGATGAACAATATTTTATTTGATTTTGGAGGGGAAACCTCAGTAACCTCTTACGCTATTGTTTCTCGAATGCTAATGTTTGCTTTGTTTCCTATTTTTGGAATCACTCAAGGCTTTGTCCCTATTGCTGGTTATAATTACGGCGCTAAAAACTATGACCGCGTTAAGCAAACCATTCGAATTGCAATTATATATGCAATGGTAATGGCTTCTATTGTTTTTATTTTGTTGATTAGCTTTCCGGAGCTAATTACCCGAATGTTTACTACAGATGTAATGGTGATTAAAAAAACGCCTACTGCTATGCGGTGGGTATTTGCAGCAACGCCTATTATTGCAGTTCAGTTAATTGGGTCCGCCTACTTTCAAGCGGTAGGAAAGGCCATTCCCGCACTGTTATTAACGCTCTCTAGACAAGGGTTTTTCTTTATCCCACTCATTTTCATTCTTCCTTTATGGTATGGGGAACTTGGTGTATGGATGGCATTTCCAGTGTCAGACGTACTATCTACCTTGCTAACAGCCTATGTTTTGTACAGAGAAACATCTGTGAAATTAATTTCAAAATCATAATTATGGACTATTATAACTATATTAAATCATTTCATTTAATTTTTGTAATCACTTGGTTTGCGGGGCTATTTTATATTCCAAGGATTTTTATTTACCACATAGAGGCGACCAAAAAAACAGCTGTAGAAAAACAAATCTTAACAGCTCAATTAAAAATAATGGCTAGACGCTTATGGTTCATTATCACATGGCCATCGGCTATTCTAGCGATTCTCTTTGGCAGCTGGCTTTTAATACTTGCGCCTTATTGGCTAGAGCAATCTTGGATGCATGCAAAGCTAGGGTTTGTAGCGCTTTTAATTATTTATCACCTTAAAACGCACTTTATTTTCAAAGAATTACAAGCGGATAAAATAAAGTACAGCTCCAATTTTATGCGTATTTGGAATGAAGGAGCGACCCTTATACTTTTTGCAGTAGTCTTTTTGGTTTTACTAAAAAGCACTCTTAATATGGCCTACGGTATGTTGGGTTTAGTCGGGCTGGCAGTTGTTTTAATGCTTGGGGTAAGATTATATAAAAAAACGCGTTCAGAGTAATTTAATAAGTCAACTGTTTTTTTTTATTTATATTTAACAAAAGTATACTTCTATGCCAAAGCGTAAGCTGTCTTTAAGGTCTCGTATTTTTATTTATATGGTTATGTTGGTCGTATTAGCCTCCATTCTTATTGCGGCTGTGACCATTGTTCAGTATAGAGAGCAGTCTCAAGACTACCATCGCATGCGATTGGAGCGTAAAGAAGCACAGCTAATTTCTAGTATAAACTATGTCTTAAAAGAAACGACATGGGAGGTGAAATCCGAGAATCTGTATCTTATTTTCAAGGACAAGATATATGAGATAGCGAACGTTCATAATGTAAGTTTTAATTTGTATGATCTTGAAGGTAATTTGATAAAAATGTCAAAACCAAGCCTTGAAAACACCCTAATTGACAGTTATTTGTCAGCGGACATATTAAGTCAGCTAAACCAGAGTGCGTCCAAGCGTTATGTAGAAAAAAACACAAGCTTTGGAGAAGATTACCGCTCCTCTTATTTGACTCTTACAGATGATAAAGCGAAACCTTTGGGGATCTTAAATGTTCCCTATTTTGATGACGATAGCCTAAACTCTAGTGAGCTTAATGAGTTTTTAATTCGATTAAGCTATGCGTATTTAGTAATGATTTTAGTAGCCATAGCATTTGCTTATTTTGTGTCTAAATATATTACTAAATCCTTACAGACGATTCGCGATAAAATGAAAGGCACTCGTTTGGAAAAAAGCAATCAAAAAATCGAGTTAGTTGGCGCTAGTCTTGAAGTTTCAGCTCTGGTAGAGTCTTATAATAGTATGATAGACGACTTAGAAGAAAGCGCAAAAAAACTGGCGACTAGCGAACGCAAACAAGCTTGGCGAGAAATGGCTAAGCAGGTAGCGCATGAAATTAAAAACCCTTTGACTCCAATGCGTTTAAGTGTTCAGAGTTTTCAGCGAAAATTTGACCCTCAAGACCCCGGAATTCTTAAAAAAGTAGATGAGTATTCAAAAACACTCATTCAGCAAATTGACACAATGAGCTCAATTGCTTCGGCATTTTCAAATTTCGCAAAAATGCCAGTGCAAAAATTAGAAATTCTAAATATTGTTGAGGTTGTTGAGCTTACTTTAGATATATTTCCCGACAGTGATATTGAATTCCTTCCAAAGGAACCTCAGATTAATGTAACTTTTGACCGCTCTCAACTTATCAGAGTAATTACAAACTTAGTAAAGAATGCCATTCAATCCATCCCTGAAGAGCGCCCTCCTCAGGTTAGTATTCTTATTTTTTCCGACGATTTAGATGTTGTTATTAAGGTTAAAGACAATGGCAGTGGAATTACTGAGTCCATTGAAAATAAAATTTTTGAGCCTAAGTTTACCACCAAAACAAGTGGAATGGGGCTTGGGCTACCAATGATTAAAAATATAATCGAAACCTACAATGGAACCATTTCCTTTTCATCAATTATCGGCAAAGGAAGTGAGTTTATTATTCGTTTTCCAAAACATTCTCAAAATGAATTATAGCAATATTATTAGTGATTTTAAAGATGGAATTACAACTATTACCATAAATAGGCCCTCAAAGCTTAACGCTTTAAATAAAGAAACGATTTTGGAGCTACACTCCGCATTCAAGGCTGCAGACAGTGAGGTTAGCACCCAAGTTATTATCATTACTGGCAGTGGTGAGAAAGCGTTCGTCGCAGGAGCCGATATTAGTGAGTTTGCCCACTTCGGATCAGAACAGGGCCACTCCTTATCTAAAACAGGACAGGATTTATTGTTTGACTTTGTTGAAAACCTAAGTACGCCAGTGATTGCAGCCATCAACGGATTTGCTTTAGGAGGCGGCTTGGAGTTAGCGCTTTCTGCTCACTTTAGGGTTGCTAGCGAAAACGCCCGTATGGGCCTTCCCGAGGTCTCTCTTGGCCTCATTCCTGGTTATGGCGGAACACAACGGCTCACCCAGCTAGCGGGCAAGGGTCGGTCCTTAGAATTGATTATGACTGCAAGCATGATTGATGCTCAGAAAGCACTTGATTACGGGCTGGTTAACTATGTGGTAACTCAAGAGGAATTACTTTCTTCCTGTCATGCACTAGCTGCTAAAATTAAATCTAACTCATCTGTTGCAATAAGCGCCGCCATAAAAGCGGTTAACGCCCATTATACAGACGGCGTTAATGGATATGACGTTGAAATTGCTGAATTTGGTAAGTGTTTTGAAACGGAAGACTTTGAAGAAGGAACCTCTGCCTTTTTGGAAAAACGCAAAGCCAAGTTTACTGGAAAATAAAAAAGCCCAAACAGATGCTTGAGCTTTAAATTTTATACAAGACTGAAAAGTTAATCTGCGAGTACAATAATTTTATTAGCATTCATTTCAATAGCTCCAGATTTTACAGCATACCAGTATCCTTTACCTTTTTTCTCAAACTGAGATTTATTTGAGTCATCTAGAGTGATGTCTCCAATAATTTTCACGAACCCTTGTTTGAGGGTAGAGACCACAGCTGCGTGATTATTTAGCATTTCAAAATCACCATTCACACCAGGGACAGAGACGCTGTCTACCTCGCCTTTGAATACGGTTATCTCGGGAGTTATAATTTCTAAATACATAGTTTAATTTTTAGGCTTCAGCTAACATTTTGTCTCCAGCTTCAATGGCTTCTTCAATGGTTCCTTTTAAGTTAAAAGCGGCTTCTGGAAGGCGATCTAACTCACCATCCATAATCATATTAAACCCTTTGATTGTTTCTTTAATATCAACCAAGACTCCTTTAAGCCCTGTAAATTGCTCAGCAACGTGGAACGGTTGCGATAAGAAGCGTTGTACACGACGTGCGCGTCCAACAGCTAGTTTATCTTCTTCAGACAATTCTTCCATTCCAAGGATTGCAATAATGTCTTGTAGTTCTTTGTAGCGTTGTAGTAACTCTTTTACGCGCTGTGCACAGTCATAGTGCTCATCTCCTAAAATATCTGCGGTCAAAATACGCGACGTTGAATCTAAAGGATCTACCGCAGGGTAGATACCAAGTTCAGCAATTTTACGAGATAATACGGTCGTTGCATCCAAGTGAGCAAAGGTTGTTGCCGGTGCTGGATCTGTTAAATCATCTGCAGGTACGTATACCGCTTGTACAGATGTAATTGATCCTTTCTTTGTAGAGGTGATACGTTCCTGCATCGCTCCCATTTCGGTGGCTAATGTTGGCTGGTATCCTACGGCAGAAGGCATACGTCCTAGAAGTGCGGACACTTCAGAACCTGCTTGTGTGAATCGGAAAATATTATCCACAAAGAATAATACATCCTTTCCTTGACCATCTCCTGCACCATCACGGAAATATTCTGCAATCGTTAATCCTGACAGGGCCACACGTGCACGTGCTCCAGGTGGCTCATTCATTTGTCCAAAAACGAAAGTTGCTTTTGATTCCTTCATGATTGACTTGTCAACCTTTTGAAGATCCCATCCCCCTTCTTCCATGGAGTGCATAAAGTCGTCTCCATATTTTATAATACCAGACTCAAGCATTTCACGAAGCAAATCATTTCCTTCACGAGTACGCTCTCCAACCCCAGCAAATACCGAAAGACCCCCGTGGCCTTTGGCAATATTATTAATTAATTCTTGTATCAAAACAGTTTTACCAACTCCGGCACCACCAAACAATCCAATTTTACCTCCTTTTGCATACGGTTCAATTAAATCAATGACTTTAATCCCTGTAAATAAAACTTCAGTAGAGGTTGAAAGGTCTTCAAATTTTGGTGCTTGTCTGTGTATTGGTAAACCAGCAGATCCTGCTTTAGGCAGGTTTCCTAAGCCATCAATAGCATCTCCAATAACATTGAACAGACGACCATAAACATCTTCACCTACAGGCACCTGAATCGGCGCTCCAGTGGCGTTTACTTCTGTTCCACGGCTCAATCCATCTGAGGAATCCATAGCGATGGTACGTACAGAATTTTCACCAATGTGAGATTGAACCTCAAGAACCAATATAGACCCATCAGGTCTGTTGATTTCTAAGGAATCGTAAATTTTTGGAAGGTCTGCTCCAGAACCGAATTCAACATCGATAACCGGGCCTACAATTTGAGAAACTTTACCTGTAACTTTTGACATTACTTTATTGTTTATATTTTTTAGCTAAAATGAGACGAAAAACACTAAGTTTTTGCGCTGCAAAGATAGTAGTTTTAATTAAAAAACCCAGCACATAGTGCTGGGTTTTTTTATATAGAATTAATAAGTTTAGATTTTAGAATCCAACTTTAACCCCTGCATAATACAGAGATCCTATGTTACCTGATCCAGGAATACTTACATACTCTTGACCACCAATATTATTTCCTCCAACCTCAATCTTAAGGCCAGAATAAATAATAGGTAAGTTAAAAGTTAACTTAGCATCCATAACTGTATTGCTATCAATCGTCGCATCAATGAACGAAGACTCGTAGTAATACTCAGTGTTATAACGTGCATTAGCTCCAAAGCTTATGTTGTCAGTTATTTTAGAATCAAATCCAAACTTAACTCTGTGCTCAGGAGTATTCCAACTTAATTCAAAATTTGAATTTGCTTCAGGAGTATAAACTAATTTGTTGTACTCATAAATAAAGTTAAAAGTCATTCTTGAGCTAAATTTCTTTATTGCTTCAAGACTAAATCCGTGAGTGCTAAATGGCACATCTAAGTTAGCGTCAACTCCAAATTGAGCAAAAGCTCCAAGACCCATTGCTACATCAGCAGGTGCTCCAATCGCAGCAGGTACATATACACTATTAGTTCCTATAAAGTTACTGTAGTCACTCCAGTAGGCGTTCATGTCTATTGTGAAATCTTTAGTGTTGTATCTGTATCCAATATCATATGAAGTTACTTTTTCAGCTTCTACATAATCTAAGACTTCAGACACGATGTTTCCTCCATTATCCCAAGCACTTTTATTTAAAGCAGTTTCAAATACTTGATTTCCTGTCCAGTCAAAACCTCCAAGGTTTGTTGCAAACCTGTCGATGTTTTGTCTTGTACTACCTAATAATACCTCTTCTCCATTGAACAGTCCAATAAACTTATCTTGATTGGTTGGGTTTCTATACCCTACTTGAGCAGAAAGTCTAAGGTTTTTGTTTTCAGAAAGCTTAAATAACAATCCAAGTCTTGGCGTTATATTAGCGTCTTCCATGACCTCAACTTTGTCATAACGTAAAGAAGCTGTTAAAGAGACGTTGTCGTCAAACAAGTCTTTTTGTAATTGACCATACATTCCAAATTCTTTGTACTCAATTGGTGCATCGTAATCTGTATATAATGTCCCGTCTGTATCAAGGATAAAATTCCTGTATATACCACCTATCACTATATTGGCAAATTCAATTTCATCTTTAAAATCGTAGTTGGCTTCAAATGTTGTAACCGTTGAAACGTCTTTAATTACTGCGCCCAAAGCACCGTTGTTTTCATTGAATGATAAAATAGGTTGATTAGTTGCATTTGCTACTGCAGTGTTAAATTCAGGAGTTCCTGGCATTAACATGTTTAGATCTGCTTGAGATCTAGCAAAGCTATGCGCATTTAAACTGTTTTCAACTCCGACAAGGTTATTGAAGCTTTGCCCGCCTGTAAATACGTCACCCACAATCTGTCCTAAAAAAGCGGGAACATTAGCAGCACCACCAGCTAAAGCACCTAAATAATTTGCTAAATAAGCACCACCCCAGCCGCTTTCAATACCGCCTGGTTGAGCAAGGGCAACAGAAGTTCCTAAAGCTGAACTTTGTGTTGTTTTACCCGCATCTTCTGCGGTATAGTAAGCGCGGGCTGTAAGGCCTCCACTTTTAATCTCAAACTTATGTAGTTGAACCACAAAATCTTTGATGTTGTAACGAGCGTTACCCGCTGGTAAAGGCGCTTCACCTGTACCATATAGAGTAGATAAAGATATTTCTGTATCGCTATTTGGACGGTAGTAAATACCTGCATTTCCTTTTATGTTACTTGCTTCATTCCCAAAAAGATCTGTTTCCATGTATCCTGTTGTTCTGATAGCATCCCAGTAATCTGGTGCAGCAGCAGAAAGAGCAGTAGCATTATCTTCTCCTACAAAAGCAGCAAGAGCTCCCCATACATCTTGCGAGGAAATTAATTGTTGTCCGTATTCATTAACAGCATCATAATCAGGAGATCTTGGATCGTATCCTTCAACAATACTTCCTTCCCCACAGTTAGAACAATCATTTTTGTGACGCGTGTCAGCCGCAGCCCATTCCGTTCCTTGCTTTGCTGAAACGGATACTTTTACAGCCCATTTATCAGAAAGTTTTTTAGCTAAACGCACTCCAAAATCTGAAAACTCGTTATCTCCACCAGCAACTTGCTGAGTGACACCTGATCTATAATACACATTGACACCTTCATGGTCAAATGGATTTTTGGTAGTGATAGACATGATTCCTTTGTAAGCGTCCATTCCGTATAAGGCAGAAGCCGCACCAGGAATTAATTCTACACTTTGAACGTCTAGTTCGCTAGGGCCAATTAAGTTACCTACAGCAAATCCAAAAACGGGTGCTTGTGTGTTCATTCCATCTACAAGTGTTACAAAACCTTCATTGTATGCGGTTGCAAAACCTCTTGTATTAACTTGACTAAACACCAAACCTGTTTGGTTCATTTGAACTCCCTTAACGTTTTGTAATCCTTCAAAAAAGTCAGCTGAAGGCGTACGCTCAATTTGTTTTAGACTGTATTTTTCAACAGTTATCGGAGAGTCAAAAATTCGTTGAGACACTCTTGACGCTGATACTACAACTTCATCTAAGAAGCTTCCTTCATCCAAAGTCACCGTAATGGTTTGGTTATTAGAAGTTACTTCTTGCGTTTGCGTACTAAAACCTACACTACTCACTTTAATCGTGAATGGAAGATTTTCGTTAGTAGTTAAAGTAAAGTTCCCATCAAAATCAGCTACAACTCCACTAGAAGTTCCAGCAATGATAATGTTCGCGCCAGCTAGTGGCATTCCGCTGTCATCACTGACAGTTCCTTTTACTGTTGTTTGTGCAAAAGATGCAACACAGAAAAGTAAGGCAAAAGCCCTTAAAAATGTTTTCATAAATTAAATTGTTTTAATTCGGTTGTTTTTTAGTTGATCAAATTTAATGATTAAATATTAAATAATTCTTAAATAACGCTACAAATATAACCAGAAGCCAATTTATGACCTCCAAAAAATATTAATTTCTCAACATGAATAGGGTGTTGGGCTCTGATCTTTCTAGTCTTGGTTTCCCCCTTTCTTGATAAGTAAATCTAACTTTAAGCTTATGCATAATGTTAATATAACTAAAACCGCCAATTTATTTATGTAAAGTTTTCTTGTCATTATGTAAAAAATACTTTACATTTGTTGAAATTTAAAAGCATAAATAGTATGAATTATTTATTTAATTACAAGTACAAGAAGATTAGTGGTTGGATATTTTATTTGTCAATTTCTATTGGTTTGTTCTTAATGTTAACTGACAGAATACAAGATATTTTTGTGGTCAACGTTTTTTCAATTTTTTCTTATGAGTGGGTTGGAACAAAAATTCCAGGGTTTAGGTGGATAGAAAATGGTTTAGGTGATGAAGTTTTTACTTTGATAATTATTGTTTCAGGGATTGTAAACTCTTTTAGTAAAGAAAAAATCGAAGACGAATTAATTTCAAGAATTAGATTAGAAAGTTTGTCCTTGTCACTGTTTATTAGTTTTGGGTTAATAATTGTGTCTACCTTTTTAGTGTATAATATTACATATATGTATGTATTGGTGTTCAATTTATTTTTAATACTTTTCTTATTTAATCTACTATTCAAATTCAGACTTTTCAAACACTATAACTCATGAAAAATAATTTAAAGTTATATCGAACAAAGTCTGGATATACACAAGAAGACATTTCAAAAAAAATAGGCGTTTCTAGACAAACAATAAACTCTATCGAAAACAACAGATACCATCCCTCTATACTGTTATGTTTGAAACTTTCTAAAGAACTAGAATGTAAAGTAGATGATTTATTTAGTCTAGAATGAGTTTGTTATTGTTGCCCACAACCTTTCTCCCCAATTTAATGTGCTAAGAATAACGAACACTTAATCCTACTCCACTGTAACAGATTTCGCTAGGTTTCGAGGTTGATCTACGTTTTTTTCTAGCATGACAGCAATATGGTAAGACAACAACTGCAAGGGGATTGTGGTAAGAAGTGGCGAAAGTAACTCTATAGTTTCGGGAACTTCAATGACATGGTCTGCGATTCCCTTAACTTGAGTATCCCCTTTGGTGACCACAGCAATAATTTTCCCTTTCCGTGATTTTATCTCTTGAATGTTACTTACAACCTTTTCATAATGCCCGTATTTGGTCGCAATTACTGCGATTGGCATGTTTTCATCTATAAGAGCGATCGGACCATGTTTCATTTCTGCCGCCGGATATCCCTCGGCATGTATGTAAGAAATCTCTTTGAGTTTTAGAGCACCTTCAAGTGCTACAGGAAAATTAAAACCACGTCCTAAATACAAGAAGTTACTAACATCCTTATATATAGCAGCAATTTCTTTTGTTAATGATTCTGACTTTAAAACTTCTTCCACTTTTTTAGGAATCATTTCTAATTCCACGAGATGCCTTCTAAAGTCTGTATTTGACATGGTTCCTTTTGCTTTTGCTAAGCGCAGCGCAATTAGTGTAAGAACGGTAATTTGAGTTGTAAATGCTTTTGTTGAAGCCACTCCAATTTCTGGTCCTGCATGTGTGTAAGCGCCAGCATCTGTTTCCCTAGATATGGATGAACCAACAACATTACAAACTCCAAACACAAACGCGCCTCTTTCTTTTGCAAGCTTTATAGCTGCAAGTGTGTCTGCGGTTTCTCCGGATTGAGAAATTGCAATGACCACATCTGAATTATTGATAACGGGGTTTCGGTATCTAAATTCTGAAGCATATTCTACTTCAACAGGCACTCTTACGAGTTCTTCAATTATATATTCTGCAACTAGCCCGGCATGCCAAGAAGTTCCACAAGCGACAATTATAATGCGCTTAGCATTTATAAATTTAGCCATGTTATCTTCAATCCCCGCCATTTTAATAATGCCTTCATCTATCCGCAAGCGCCCCCTGTAGGTATCTTTAATAGCATGTGGCTGCTCAAAAATTTCTTTAAGCATAAAATGGTCATAGCCTCCCTTTTCAATTTGTTCAAGATTTATTTTTAGTTCTTGTACGTAGGTACTTACGAGCCTATCGTCTTTTATTTTTCGGATGTTTAAAGGCTTGTGTAAAGAGACAATTGCCATTTCTTCGTCTTCCAAATAAACGGCATTATTGGTATATTCTAAAAACGGAGAAGCATCACTGGCAATAAAAAACTCGCCTTCGCCAACGCCTATTGCTAGAGGACTTCCCAATCGTGCTGCAACTATTTCGTTGGGTTTTTTTATGTCAAGGACTGCAATTGCATAGGCTCCTACAACTTGGTTAAGCGCTACTTGAACCGCTTTCCCAAGCTTTAAATCGTTATTTTTTTGGATGTCTTCGATCAGATTTATTAGTACTTCTGTATCTGTATCTGATGAAAAATGATAACCACGCTTAATCAGCTCTTTTTTTAGAGCCTCATAATTTTCAATAATTCCATTGTGGATGATTACTAGATCTCCAGAATTTGAAAAGTGAGGGTGGGAATTAGTATCGTTAGGAACTCCGTGGGTAGCCCAGCGGGTGTGTCCAATACCTAAAGTTCCTTTAGGGGTGTTGTTTTGATCTGAAAATTTGCGTTCTAAATCTGCAACTTTTCCTTTCGTTTTTGATAGTTTTATTGAGGATCCATCATACAATGCTATACCAGCACTGTCATAGCCTCTATACTCAAGTCGTTGAAGTCCTTTAAGTATTATGGGATAAGCTTCACGATGGCCAATATAGCCGACAATTCCACACATAAGATTTAATTGTTAGGTTCAGTATAATAAATATTTAGTTTTGGGTGTTTAGTAGGGTTTGGGGAGTTGTTTCCATGCAGAACAACACTTTTAGGAGACAATACGGTGCCTGTAGGGACACCCTGAATATCATCGATATTTTTAAATTCATTTAGACTTATTTGACCTACATTTGAAGACACTAAAAGTCCAAGTTTCACATTTGTAGAATCATTAATAACTATGTTATTTAAATGATCTGTAAGCCTAATTTTGTATTTCTTATGCTCTACACCATCACTGTCTGTTTCTGTCGCTAAAGGGACCAAGTGAACTAATTTTGAATCTGAAGAAGTCGTACTGATTGATTGGTCTAACGCATAATCAAAAAGAACTGAATTATTGTCTAGGTCATAAATGTAAACTCTATTTGGAATATCAGCGTTAGACATGGTTTCTTCGACATAAAACTCTAAGAACGCTTCGTTAATTAATCGCTTAGGAGTTATTATTTCGTTGTCAATATCTCTAAATTCATTCTTATAATCCTCTTCTGTATTGCCAAATTCATCCTCTGCAAATAATTCAATTACAGCCATAGAGCCTTCACCTCCTTTTAGATATAGGAAATCGTCTCCTTCCAAATCTGTTGAAGTATCATTTATGGTTTGTAGAATCGATGGGTTAAAATCATTATCAAAAATAGCTACATTATTTCCAGAAAATGACAATACATATTCGCCTTTTGCTGGGCTCGTTTCCTCTACCCCGTCAACAGTCAACGTTTGGTCATAAGTATAGTATATTGTAAGATTGCTTTGAGCTCCTGCAAGTTGAAGCTGCATCATATGCCCCTCATCATTATCATTGGCCTCAGCCTTGAAGTATAACCCTCTAAAGTAATTAAAAAAACCATCGCTAGAGCTGGTAGCTTCGTTGTCTTCTAATGAAAATATTAAATCTTCCCAAAACGCATCTGGAGGACTTTGATTATCGGGGTTATTATATAAATGCACTCTAAGGCTTGGGATTAAAGTACTAGTCACTTCAAAAGCGTCCGTTTCTTCGTTATAAGTTGTCAACGGAATCGATTGTGAACTTGGAAAATAATTTGGGTCAGAGTAAAGTAGTTGTCCTTCAAGTTGAGAAGATTCAATGAGCTGCCCGCTTGTTAGTGATCCGTTTGAATAATAGTTTTGAAAGTCATCTACAGATCCGCTGGGGTCAAAACGTCGCAGCAAGAAATTATTTTTAAAGACAGACAGCTTAATTGGATTTGATCCGTATAGCGAGTCTAGCTCATACTCAGTTACCTCCTCATTTATAGTGGCATTACTCATGTAGGGGATTGTTAAAACTACAGAATCTAAAACGGTGTTATCTCCAAAAGTTGGAGTGAAATCACTGGGGAGTATCTGTCCTACAAAGCTAGCTTTAGAGCCTCCAAAAACAGGATCTTTATAATATCCTAACAGGTTATTTCCTAGGTTAGAGGATTCAAATTCGGTTATTTTTTTATTGTAGGTTGTTATTGGGTAAGCTTTATTTTTAATTTCAAAATCTGGAATCCCTACGATGCCTGTACCAATTTCTGAAAACTCAGAGTCACAGGCTTGGACCATTAAAATAACAGATAGTGCACAAGCAGATTTTAATAAAAAAGAGTTCATATGTTTCATGATAAATAGGGGGGACTTATTTTAATATTTTTGTAGTGTAAAAATCAGTATAAGCTTCCGCAAAAGCTTCCGGGTATTGATAGTCAAGAACAGGCTTTTCACAATTAGCAAGATAGTCTTCTAGTTCTGCAGGAAGTTCTTGAGACCCTTTTATTAATCCATCAGAAAAATCTATAGCAACCTTCATTAAGTTAGAATAGTTAGGTGTTTTTAGCCCATCAATATAAGTTTCTTCTATTTCATCAAACTTGATTTTATCAATAAGATCACTATTAAGCGTATCGTCAAAACTTTTATTATAAATAGAAGTTACTACTTTACTTTCCTTAAATAAAGGTTCATCTTTATAATATTGTTTCAGGTATAAAGGCAATAAAGACGCTAGCCAACCATGTACGTGAATTATGTCTGGAGCCCAGTTCAATTTTTTAACAGTCTCAATTACACCCTTTGCAAAAAAGATAGCGCGTTCATCATTATCGTCAAATAACTTTCCTTCTTCATCTGTAAGGGTTGCTTTTCTTTTAAAATATTCTTCATTATCGATAAAATAAACTTGAATCCGTTCTTTTGGGATGGAAGCGACCTTAATTATCAAGGGCATGTCTAAGTCGTTGATTACCAAGTTTATGCCAGAGAGGCGAATGACCTCGTGGAGTTGATGTCTTCTTTCATTAATATTACCATAGCGAGGCATGAATATTCGTATTTGCCCTCCTTGTTTGTTGATCATTCTAGGCGCTTCAAACGACATAGATGAAATCTCTGTTTCAGGGAGATATGGCACTACTTCTGACGACACGTATAATACTCTCTTATCTTTCATATGCTCTAGGGTTTTAGTATTGACAATAAAACTCGTGCAAAAATACAAAATTTTATGCAGATTAATTGTAATACCTTAAGTTTGCAAGCTGTTAATTATTTACTAAATGCAATTATTCAAATCAAAGATGGGTTTAATAGCTCATGTTAACAAACAAAAACAAGCTGATTTTTCAGTGGGGTTTGTTCCTACTATGGGAGCTCTTCATGAGGGGCATTTGTCTTTGGTAAAAGCTGCTTTGGCCACTAATAATTGCGTTGTGGTTAGTATTTTTGTTAATCCAACTCAATTCAACAATCCGGACGATTTAAATAAATACCCTCGAACATTAGATAAGGATATTCAATTATTAGAAACCCTTTCAAAGCAATCTATTGTTGTGTATGCGCCTGAAATTAAGGATGTTTATGGCCCTAAAATAGCATCGGATTGCTTTGATTTCGAAGGACTTGAATTAGAAATGGAAGGCCGTTCTCGACCTGGTCATTTTGACGGAGTAGGAACCATTGTAAAGCGGTTGTTTGAAATCGTTAACCCTGACAACGCCTATTTTGGCGAGAAAGACTTTCAGCAACTACAAATAATAAAAAAAATGGTAGCAATCACAAAACTGCCAGTCAATATTATAGGATGTCCAATTGAGCGGGAGCCTAATGGGCTTGCAATGAGTTCTAGAAATACTCGCTTGACTCCTTTAGAACAGCATGAATCGGCATTGATTTATAAAACATTAAAATTAGTTAATCAGAAATTTAAAAAAGAGAGTGTGCAAGCTATTTATCGCTGGGTGGACACACAGTTTAGCGCAAATCCATTGTTTGAGCTGGAGTATTTTCAGATTTCAGAGATAGAAACCTTGACAACTATTGAGCAAAACAACAGCAATAAAACATATCGAGCATTTATTGCGGTCTTTGTAAGAGATGTCCGTTTAATTGATAATATAGATTTAAATTAATTATATTTACCAACATGCAAATACAAGTAGTGAAATCAAAAATTCATCGAGTAAAAGTAACTGGAGCTGATCTTGATTACATCGGAAGTATTACAGTTGATGAAGACTTAATGGATGCTGCCAATATTATCCAAGGAGAAAAAATCCAAGTGGTTAACAACAACAATGGTGAGCGCCTAGACACATATGTAATTCCAGGGCCAAGAAACTCGGGTGAAATCACCTTAAACGGCGCAGCAGCTCATAAGGTTTCTATAGGAGATGTTTTGATACTTATTACCTATGCTTTTATGGAATTAGAAGACGCTAAAGTCTTTAAGCCTTCATTGGTGTTTCCTAATGAATCCAATAACCTATTAAACTAAATTTTGAATCTAAAACTGAAGCCAATACTAAAAGTAACGGTCCCACTTTTACTAAGTGTTGTAGCGGTTTGGTATTCGTTTTCTATTATCCCTTTTGATCGTTTAGTTGGTTCTTTTAAAGAAGCCAACTATTCTTGGGTTCTTTTAGGTACATTTTTTGGTCTGTTAAGTCACTTGTCTCGTGCCTATCGTTGGCGATTTCAGTTAGAGCCTATGGGTTACAGCATTAAGCTTGGAAACAGTATAATGGCTGTTTTTGCTACCTATTTAATTAACTATACAATTCCTAGAGCCGGTGAAATAGCAAGGGCCTCCATACTTACAAATTATGAAGGGGTGCCTTTTGAAAAAAGCTTTGGTACTATAGTCTCAGAACGAATTGCCGATATGGTTGTTATGCTAGGTATTATTACGGCGACACTTTTTTTACAATATGACTTTATTTACTCGAAACTCTCAGAAACAATAGACCCTTTAAGATTATTAATTGCGGGGGCTATAGGTCTCGCTTTTATTTTTATTACAATTGTAATTATTAAAAAAGGGCAGTCAAAAATCGCCCTAAAAATTAAATCGTTTATGAGCGGCTTAGTGGAGGGGCTTCTTAGTATTTTTAAGATGAAAAAAAAGTGGCCTTTTATTTTTCATACGCTGTTTATATGGGGAATGTATGTACTTATGTTTTATGTCACTACATTTTCTGTAAATGAAATAAGTAACATTCCTTTTGCGGCGATCTTAATCGGCTTTATATTGGCTAGTTTTAGTATTGCTGCAACCAATGGAGGGATTGGATCTTATCCATTGGCTATTTTTGCTGCGTTTTCTATTTTTAATATTCCTGAAGATCCAAGTATTGCATTTGGGTGGATTATGTGGACCTCACAAACATTAATGATTATACTTTTAGGCGGGCTTTCTCTTCTCTATTTGCCATTTTACAATAGGCGATTCCCAAAACAAACTTCTAAATAGTACAATTATTTTTAGCTTATTTTCTTAACTTGGCAACACCAAACTATATATACATATAACATGAAGTTTTTTGTCATTTCATTGCTGTTAAGTTGTAACCTTTCGTTCTCTCAGACTATTTATGAATCGATTGAATCTGAAGCTCTAGGAACGACTCGAGAATTAAAAATTCAACTTCCACGCAATTATGAGGCCAATGAAGACCAAGCCTATCCACTAATTATTGTTTTTGATGGGGATTATCTTTTCGAGGCCGTTGCAGGCAATGTTGACTACTATTCTTACTGGAAAGACATGCCCGATGCGATTGTAGTAGGGGTAAACCAAATAGATTCAAGAGCAGATGACTGCACAATCTCAGTAGAAAATTTCTTACCTCATAAAAAGGGGGCTCAGTTTTACGACTTTGTTGTAACCGAGCTTATTCCTTTTGTTACAGAAAACTATCGTAGTTTAGATTTTAAAATTGCTATTGGTCATGGAAAGACAGCAAACTTTATAAATTATTTTTTCTTTAAAAAATCGCCTGTTTTTAATGCTTTCATAGCCCTTAGCCCTGAGTTAGCATCTTACATGCAGGAAAATCTTACAAGACAGTTTTCTATTGAGCAAAAGAGAAAATCATTTTATTACTTATCCACAGCCTCACAGGATTTAAAGCAAAATAAAAAAGAGGCTGTTGAACTAAATACTCAGCTTTCTGTTTTAGAAAACTCTAATCTGTACTATTCGTTTGATAATTTTGAAGGCGCTACACATTATTCACTAGTTACACATTCAATCCCAAATGCATTAGAAGGCATATTTTCGGAGTTTCAACCAATTAGCAGATCAGAGTATAAAAACAAAATCCTTCCTTTAGAAACGTCTCCTGTTGACTATTTAATAGATAAATATGACGCGATCAATGAGGTGTTTGGGGTAGAAAAGCAAATACTCGTTAACGATTTTAGAGCCATTGCTACAGCTATTGAAAAAACAGAGCAGTATGAGCTTTATAAAGATTTGGGAAACATCGCCAAAGACCAACACCCAGGTACTATATTAGCCCCTTTTTATTTAGCACGCTATTATGAGGAGTCAGGAAAGTACAAAAAGGCAATGAATTCCTACAGGTCTTGTTATACACTAAGAAGTATTGAAGGCTATTTAAAAGAAGATATGCTAAATCGAGCAGATCAAATTCAAAAAGAATACGGATACTAATGGCTAAAGTTAAAACCACCTTTTTTTGTCAGAGCTGTGGAGCTCAATCTGCTAAATGGCAAGGACAATGTACATCTTGTAAGTCTTGGAACACAATCGCCGAAGAATTGGTTCAGAAGTCAGACAAAAAGGATTGGAAGCTTGGAGCACAAAACACCCCTAACCGGGTATCTAAGCCGTTAAAAATATCAGAAATAGACACGGCAAAAACAGTTAGAATGAACACCAACGATGGTGAGCTTAACCGTGTGCTAGGAGGTGGCATAGTTCCAGGATCCTTAACCCTTTTAGGAGGAGAGCCTGGCATAGGAAAAAGCACGTTAATGCTTCAAGTTTCGTTGAAACTGCCTTATAAAACCTTATATGTTTCTGGAGAAGAAAGTCAAAAACAAATTAAACTTCGAGCAGAGCGTATTCAACCATTGAATGATACGTGTTACATATTAACAGAAACAAAAACACAGCATATATTTAAACAAATTGAAGCGCTTCAACCAGATGTCGTTGTGATTGATTCGATTCAAACACTTCAAAGCGATTACTTGGAAGCTTCTGCAGGGAGTGTTTCGCAAATTAAAGAATGCACAAGTGAGCTTATTAAGTTTGCAAAAGAAACAGCCACCCCCGTAATTTTAATAGGTCATATTACAAAAGATGGCTCTATTGCAGGGCCTAAAATACTTGAACATATGGTTGATACGGTCCTTCAGTTTGAAGGCGATAGAAATCATGTTTTTAGAATTTTAAGGGCACATAAAAACCGTTTTGGATCCACCCATGAACTAGGGATTTATGAAATGCTCGGAACCGGTTTACGAGAAGTTACTAATCCTTCAGATATTTTAATATCTAAAAAAGACGAAGCCTTATCTGGAAACGCCATAGCCGTTACCCTAGAAGGGGTTCGCCCATTACTCATAGAGGTTCAGGCTTTGGTAAGTACGGCCGTTTATGGAACGCCCCAGCGAAGTGCTACGGGATTTAACGCTAAACGTCTCAATATGCTTTTAGCTGTATTGGAAAAAAGAGCAGGCTTTAGACTTGGTGCCAAAGATGTTTTTTTAAATATTACAGGAGGCATTAATGTCGATGACCCCGCGATTGACTTAGCAGTGGTTGCGGCTATTTTATCTTCTAATGACGATGAGGCCTTAGCAAAAAATTATTGTTTTGCCGCTGAGGTAGGCTTGTCTGGAGAAATCCGACCCGTTCAGCGTGTAGATCAGCGCATTTTAGAGGCAGAAAAACTAGGCTTCGAAATTATATTTGTGTCAAAACACAACAAGATAAGTCTAAAATCAACCGCTATTAAAGTTCAATTGCTTACAAAAATTGAAGATTTGGTAGAAATTATAGGCTAACGGATAACAAAAAAGCCAGACCTATAGGTCTGACTTTTTTAGTTAAAGAGAGGTCTTAACAAAATTCGTTGTACGCATTCTTTAAGTTTTCTGCGATCAGTTCGGCTGGTCGCCCTTCAATGTGATGACGTTCAAGTACGTGAACTAATTCACCATCTTTAAACAAGGCCATACAAGGAGAACTTGGAGGAAATGGAACCATATGTTCTCTTGTCTTTTGGACAGCTTCTTTATCTACCCCTGCAAATACTGTGACAGTTTGAGTGGGAAGTTTTTCGTTATCTAAACTCATAATAGCTCCTGGTCGTGCGTTGGCAGCTGCACAGCCACAAACTGAATTGACAACCACTAGAGTTGTCCCTGATTGTGCTAAAGCAGTGTCTACAGCTTCGGCATTATGTAATTCTTGAAAGCCTACTTGCGTCAAATGTTCACGCATTGGTTTTACTAATTCTGCTGGATACATGTTTATTTATTTTTTAATTAAAACACAAATATACACATTTGTCCGGCAATTATATTCTTTTTTTAAGAGTGTAAAGTGTTAAATTGACGATAAATTTTTAAGAAATTTTTGAGCTTATTAATTGTGACTATTCTTTTTTTTGTAGGTTTGATTTTTAATTTAATTGTGATATAAAATGGGATTTTCGAAATGGATAGGGGCCTCAATAGGATGGTCTTTTGGAGGGCCAATTGGCGCTATTATTGGAATGGCAGTAGGAAGTCTTTTAGACGCTTCTTCAAAAGGGGGAGTTGCTCGCACCCAAAATCAGGCCGCCACTCGCTCAGGGGATTTTGAGGTTAGTTTACTAGTCTTGGCTTCGATAGTCATCAAAGCAGATGGCAAACAAGACCAGCGTGAGCTGGATTTTGTACGGGCACAGTTTGTTCAAATGTATGGTAAGGAACGCGCAAATCAAGCTTTCAAGCTGTTTAAAGAAATTTCTAAGCAGACCAACATTCCGACACGTAAGGTGTGTTTGCAAATTCGTCAAATGATGGATCATGCTTCAAGACTTCAACTAATCCATTTTTTATTTGGCATTGCAAAGTCCGATAATCACGTCGATGAATCTGAGGTAAAAGCAATCGCTTTAATTGCTTCTTACTTAGGGGTAAGTGTCAGAGATTTTGAAAGTATCAAAGCTATGTTTTACAAAAGTTCTGATATGGCTTATAAGATTCTAGAGATTGAACCGACGGCAACCAAAGCAGAAATTAAAGCTGCTTACAGGAAAATGGCTAAAAAATACCACCCTGATAAAGTCCTTCATTTAGGAAAAGAACATCAAAAGGGTGCAGAAGAAAAATTCAGAAAGGTTCAAGAGGCCTACGAACAACTGCAAAAATAGGCCCCTCATTTGTTTTGCAGTAGTGAACTATTTTTATTAGTTTTGCAGCCTAGATTTATTAACTTGCCAAAAATTTAAAAACTTGATGGATCAAATTATTTCTTACCTCAGTAGCATAGATCCCATTTTAGCGGCATTATATGCCTCTCTTTTTACTTGGATTGTAACTGCTTTAGGGGCCTCGCTAGTATTCTTTTTTAAGGGAATGAATAGGGGGCTTTTGGATGGAATGCTTGGTTTTACTGGAGGTGTTATGGTGGCTGCCAGTTTTTGGAGTCTATTGGCGCCAAGTATTGAGATGAGCCCAGGCGAAGGCTTTTTAAAGGTACTGCCTGCTGCGATTGGTTTTGGAATGGGCGCCCTGTTTTTATTTGGACTCGACAAAGTACTTCCTCATTTACATATAAACTTTAAAGAAAGTGAAAAAGAAGGTGTTAAGTCACCTTGGCACCGTACTACTTTACTGGTGCTTGCGATTACACTTCATAACATACCAGAAGGCTTAGCAGTAGGGGTTCTTTTCGGAGGCGTTGCAGCGGGTATTCCAGAGGCAACTATTGGTGGTGCTGTTGCATTAGCTCTTGGAATTGGAATTCAAAATTTTCCAGAGGGTCTAGCGGTTTCTATGCCACTTAGACGTCAGGGAGTTACTAAATTTAAAAGCTTTTGGTACGGCCAGCTTTCGGCAATTGTAGAACCTATTGCTGCGGTAATAGGCGCTATTGCAGTCACGTTTTTCACACCCATTTTACCTTACGCTTTGGCATTTGCGGCAGGGGCTATGATTTTTGTAGTAGTTGAAGAGGTGATTCCAGAAACGCAGCGCGATAAATATACCGATGTTGCAACGCTTGGTTTTATTGGCGGCTTTATTGTAATGATGACCTTAGATGTTGCTTTAGGTTAGCAGCCGCAACCATCATTGCCACAATCTTTTTTGTTTTTGCCGGACCTCCATAATTGCTTTCTAAACAAATAAAGAACAGCAATCAACACAACTACAGCAATAATTAGAGTTTGAAAAGAAGTACTCATTTCTAGTTATTTTAAAAATTGAAAGGCAATTAAGGCACATATATAAGCAATCGCCGTCATTCCAATGAGTTGAAGAATAGGCCATTTCCAGGTTTTAGTTTCTCGTCTAACAATGGCAAGGGTACTCATGCATTGCATGGCAAAGGCGTAAAATAAAAGCAAGGATATTCCAGAAGCAAGCGTAAAAACCTTGGTGCCGTCAGCATAGGTTTCATTGGCCATTTTTGTTTTAATCGTTTCTATGTTTTCTCCTTCTCCGGCACTTCCTACACTGTATATTGTAGCTAAGGTTCCTACAAAAACCTCTCTAGCAGCAAAAGACGCTACAAGCCCAATACCAACTTTCCAATCATACCCTAAAGGCTTTATAAGGGGTTCTATAGTTTTTCCTACAATCCCAATATACGAGTGCTCAAGTTTAAACGCCGCAATTTGATCGTTAAGCTCAGAAGTTGATTGAGAGGCTGAGGTTTCTTTTACGTATGATTCGGCATTATTAAACTTATCGCCAGGGCCATAGGAAGCCATCACCCATAGAATAATAGAGATGGCTAAAATTATTTTACCAGCTTCAAAAACAAATGTCTTTGTTTTTTCAATGACGGTGATAATTACATTTTTTAGTAAAGGCAGTTTATAGTTAGGCATTTCTACTACAAAAAACGTTTTGTGTTTTGTTTTTAAAACGCGGTCAAGGATATATGCCGAAAATATGGCCATTCCAAACCCTAGCAGGTACAGCGCCATTAAAGTTAGTGCTTGGTAGCTAAGCCCTATAATAGAGCCATCGGGAATAACTAATGCGATAATAATAAGGTATACAGGGAGTCGCGCCGAACATGTTGTAAATGGCACCACTAGAATGGTTATGAGACGCTCCTTCCAATTTTCAATATTACGAGTAGCCATGACTGCAGGAATGGCACAAGCAGTTCCTGAAATTAAGGGCACTAAGCTTTTTCCGCTCAATCCAAATCGTCGCATGACGCGATCCATTAAAAAGACGACACGACTCATATAGCCACTTTCTTCCAAAATAGAAATGAATAAAAACAAAAAGGCGATTTGAGGGATAAAAATAACAATGCCTCCAATACCAGAAACAATGCCTTCAGCGACCAAATCGGTAACTTTTCCCCCGCCAGGAAAGGTGACTTTGACCCATTCTGCCAAGCTAGCAAAGGTGGTGTCGATGAGGTCCATTGGGACCGTAGCCCAATCATAAATCGCTTGAAAAATAGACAATAATACTAAGAAAAAGATGACATACCCCCACACTTTATGAATCAGTATCCGGTCTAGTTTGCTTCTTAACCCTGTTGCTTTAGAGCGGTCAATTGTTTGCCCCTCTTTTAAAATACTATTTATAAATTGGTAGCGCTTTATGGCTTCCTTTTGTTGCAGGCGTTTTAATTCCTGATTTGATTTTGTTTTAAATTTTGAAACATCTAGCTCCTGGCGTGTAATTTTTCCAAAGTTAGCGTCTTGAGTAATGACTAACCATAATTTATAAACATCCTGATTTGGAAAGGCCTTTTGAAGGCTTTGAAAATAGTCTTCGTCAATGAGGGTGGTGTCTAAACACGGTTCAGTAGAAATGGTTTTATAGCTTTCAATAAGTTGTTTTAACGCTTCTATACCTGTGTTTTTGCGGGTACTTACGAGTGCTATTTTTGTGTGTAGCTTTGCTTCTAGTAACTCAATATCTAAAGAAATTCCTTTGCGAATCATTAAGTCACTCATGTTAATCACCAGTATGGTTGGGATTTTGAGGTCTTTAATTTGTGTAAATAAAAGAAGGTTTCGTTTTAAGGTTTCTACATCACTTACAATCAAAGCGACATCGGGGTAATCCTTATCATTTTTATTAAGTAGTAATTCAATTACTACATTTTCATCCAAAGAAGAAGCATTAAGGCTGTAGGTTCCTGGGAGGTCTAACACATTTGCTTTTACTCCACGAGACAATTTACAAACCCCTTGTTTTTTATCAACAGTTATTCCAGGGTAATTTCCTACTTTTTGATTGAGCCCCGTCAAGGCATTAAACACAGAAGTTTTTCCTGTATTTGGATTTCCAATCAACGCAACATTTAGCTGTTTACCCATTTATTTTTTCGATTACAATCAAGGCGGCTGTTTCTTTTCGAATCGCTAGAAAACTGTCATTTACATTCAAATACATAGGATCAGAAAAGGGCGCTAACTGAAGCAAATGAACTTCGTTACCAGGGAGGCATCCCATTTCCAATAGTTTTAGAGGGATGTTTTCAGAGGAGCTATCGGTTATAATACCTTTTTCTCCTTTTTTAAGATCTGCAATTGTAAAGTGCATGCTTATTTAGATTCATTTTAAAGAAGCAAAAGTAATAAAAAGTTTAGTTTTTATACGATGCTTTCAGAACTTTTATATCTTCTAGCAGTCGTTCAATTTCTTCAGAGTCAGTACCATCGTAAAATCCACGAATTTGTTGCTTTTTATCAATCAGCATAAAATTTTCGGTATGTATCATATCAAAGGGACCGCCACTGCCGGCATCTTTTACGGCGAGATACGATTTACGAGCCAACTCATAAATTTGTTTTTTATCTCCTGTAACTAAATTCCATTTAGAGGCGTTTACTAGCTTTTTTTTGGCATATCGTTTTAGTTGTGCAACGGTGTCAATTTCAGGAGTTACCGAGTGTGATAACAATAAAAGATCCGGATCGGCGATGGTTTCTTTTTGAATGTCATACATGTGATCGGTCATGATGGGGCAGATGGTCTGACAGGTCGTAAAGAAAAAGTCGGCGACATAGATTTTATCTTTATAAAATTCTTGAGTAATAGTATCCCCATTTTGATTTGTTAAACTAAAATTAGCGATGCGGTGGTATTTTTTTTGATATTGAATAGTGCTGTCTACCAATTCATAATTTACTTGGGCCGGCTGGTATATGGGCAGTATTCTTGTTGGGCTAAGGATGTTGTAGAATAACGTAATAATAATGCAGGACAACACAAATAGTGTGGTAATGAATAGTTTGTATTTTTTAAAAAAAGAAGCCATGTCAACCTAATTAGTCTCGTAAAAGTACAATACAGAACCTAAAGATTTAACAATAAAACCCTAAAAATAGAGAGGCCTAATAAAGTTTTTGTTTCTAATCTGAAAACTTTACATTTGTTTTCTCAAACTTATACAATACTACATGGAATTTGTTATTAAAATATCACAGTTTTTATTGAGTCTTTCTTTACTCATTGTGCTGCACGAACTAGGACATTTTATCCCGGCTAAACTATTTAAAACACGCGTCGAAAAGTTTTATCTGTTCTTCGACGTCAAATACTCGTTATTCAAAAAGAAAATTGGCGATACCGTGTACGGTATTGGCTGGTTGCCTCTTGGGGGTTATGTAAAAATCTCTGGAATGATTGATGAGAGCATGGATACAGAGCAAATGTCGCAGGAACCACAACCCTGGGAATTTCGGTCGAAGCCGTCTTGGCAACG
>Ga0209405_1000179_pt1 | contig 55003 bp, 47 predicted proteins | sample COGITO_mtgs_1105_6_FD_184803 | JGI IMG/M metagenome (GOLD analysis project Ga0209405, IMG submission 184803) | Pelagic marine microbial communities from North Sea - COGITO_mtgs_110516 (SPAdes) (version 2) | ecosystem: Environmental > Aquatic > Marine > Epipelagic ...
TGAATACTGTAACCAACCTACAAATAGTAGTAAGTTACAAATAACCCTAAGGTGGTTATTGCAATGGGGCTCACCTCTTTCCATCCCGAACAGAGCAGTTAAGCCCATTAGCGCCGATGGTACTACACTTGTGGAAGAGTAGGTCACCGCCTTTTTTGAGAATCCCTAACAGAAATGTTAGGGATTTTTTTTGTCTTTTTTTGTAGCACGTGCATGATGCTCGCGCTAACGGGGCCGAATCTTCGATGTCGTGCGGTAGCTATGGATTGTGCCCCCATTTATTTAAACCCCTCTTTGATCACAACTTCAGCCGGCTTTCCCTGCGGCGTAAAATCCAAATCTGATCGATTTGTAGCGCCCATATAATCACTCCGTAGTTGCCAAATGTGTACGCCTTCAAACCACTCTTTATTCCAAACCTCATTAAAAAAAGCTTGGTAACAATTGGCTTGTGTTTCATAGGAAACGAGGTCTTTATGGTCGGTATAATTTTCGATCCATTCCCATGGTTTTATCGCACTATCTGCGGTGCTTTTATAACCCATTTCAGTGAAAAGAATTTTTTTATTGTAATTTTCATGTATTTCTTCCAAGGGAAGAAGGTGTTTTTTCCATCCTTCAGAAATTTGTTCTACACTTGGATATTTGTTTTTTGTAAGCGGAAAATAAGCCTGAACCCCTATATAATCGAGATCATTCCAAAATGTTATTTTTTCGAACTCGTTCATCCAGTTGGCAGCATAGGTAAGTTTTCCAGAATAAATTTTTCTGATATCTTTTATGAGTGTTACCCAAAACTCAGGTTTCTCTACAGATAATCGTGATAATTCTGTGCCAATACAAAACAATTCAACATCGCTTTCTTGCGCAATTTTAGCATAGAGTAGTATGAAGTCTCGATATTCTTTTTTCCAGATATCCCAATTGGCTTCACTTGTTGGGAAAATATCAGAACGCCATTTTCCCACTGCAGGGGAATGTATCCAAATGTGTGGTTTAAGAAACACCTTAAATCCCATGGCGTGCGCAGTCGCTATTTGAGTTCTCCAAATAGAATCTCTACGAACGAGATCCAAACGATTTCCTCTGTGATACACTAGGGTAGGGCTGTCCACATCATTTTGCCCACTAAATGGGACCAACGTTATCCAATTATAATTAGTTGTCACAAACGGCTGTAAACTTATAGAATCAAGACGTCCAAAAACATGTGCCCCTTTTTGTTTATGAGTGACTTTACCCGAATTAGGTGCGATCCCAATAGAAACAACGACAAGCAAAACAACTGCTGTGATTTGTAAAACGGTTTTAAACTGGGGTCTTTTCAGAATTCTATATAGCATTCTAGGTTTAATTTAAAATTGCAAAAGCACCCAGTAAATTGCGGCGCTAAAAATGGCCGCAATAGGCAAGGTTAATAGCCAAGATACTAAGATATTCCGAACCACTTTTAAATCAGCTTTTTTGGTTACTGTCCCAATTCCAAAAATAGATCCTACCGATACGTGCGTTGTCGACACTGGTAAGCCGTGAATACTCGCCGTCGTAACGAGTAATCCCGTGACTAAATTTGCTGTAAATCCTTGACCACTGTTCATTGGAGTAATCTTTTTACTTATTATTTTCCCTACCTTTTTTGCGTTTAATACACCACCTACAGCCATAGCGATCGCAACAGCACTCATGCCCCACTTAATATCTAATGTATTAATAACGATGAGTAGTCCAACAATCTTTGGGGTATCATTTAACCCTCTTGCAAAACTGACAATACCTGCACTTATAAAATGCATTAAATCTAATATTTTTTGAGAATTTAGCCCCATTAATTTTCCGTTATAGGTTTCGATGCACTCTTTTTTATCCAGAATTTTTATTGTTTTTAGAGTTCCGGATTGAATTGCTACAAACTCATTTGTGTTAATTGTTTTTACAACTGGAATTTTTTCCGAGCCTAGATAAATATAGCTTTGTTTGGAGAGACCCATTGCCATTCTAGCTTTTCGAAAAATTATATAGACTAATAAACTTATAATGGCTGCCATAAGTGGACTGACTATTAAAGGCATTAAAAACGTGCTCCCTAATTTCGCGAAATTAAAGTTAGCGCCAACTGCAACAACTCCACTACCAAATAAGGCTCCTACCAAACTATGGGTTGTAGATATAGGCATTCCAATTTTTGTAGCTAAAAAAACAGTTAAAGCCGCACCAATCGCTATTGAAATCGCAAACGCTGGTGATTGAATTAACGTGTCAGGTACTAAACCTTTACCAGAAAAATTTTTTACAAGTGTGCTGGCTAAAAAAATAGCGGCTATTGATCCAGCAAATGTGGTGGCGGTAGCCCAAGCGATGGCTCTTTTGTAATTGGTGGTTCCGCTGCCAAACAGCGTTGCAACGCCTTTAAAATTGTCATTTGCACCATTAGTGTAGGCTAGAAAACAAGCGGCTAAAAAAAGAATAATTAAAATCATAAGCGAAGTAAGTAGGTTTGAGGATTAGATTTTATTATAAAGGGATTGATATAGGTCTCAAATTGCAAAAAACAGGCCAAAGTCTAATACATCAATTTATAGGTGTCTAGAGCGAATGTAATTGTAGAAAATAAAGCTTAGTCTACGATTTCGTAGTCAATACTTAGTTTTCGCAATGCTCTTAAAGCGGAACCAGAATTTTTATCATTTACCTCAATATCAACGGCGTCTCCCTCTAAAAGGATATCGGTAAGTTCATTCGCTAGTGCCCCCTCAATGTTAGATGAAATTTCGACAATACATTTAGAAATGGATCTTCGATCTGGGCGTTGCGCATCACATGACAATAAGTTTAGTTTCATATTTGCATTGGTGGTTTTATGAAGTACTAAATTACGTAATTATTTCTAATGGATTATGGATGTTTATTTTTAACTATTGATACACTATTTTTTTTCACTCAATGCTTTTACTTTTTGCCCCCAGTTGTTTAGTATGTTTCTTTGAGATTCAAAATCAACTTTAGAATATGGTCCACACACAATTTTTAACTCTGTGGTTTTGGTCTCTATATTCTCCAAAAGAAGGAATTTTTCAACATAATGAGCACCCTTTAATTTAGAGTCAATTTGAATATATTGGTTGCCATACACGTTTGCTGCAAACTCAGATGTAATAGCGCCGCCATTACGATATTTGAAATTAACTTTCGAGGCTGTATTTAAGTCCTGTATAAGCGCACCTTCGGGGTCAAAAAAAGCTTGAAGTGTTTTGTAATATTTTGGTTTTGTGAGTATTTTTCAAATCGCACTTGGCGCTGCGTTTATAGTGATGTTTTGCACAACAAAACGTTGAGGCGATAAATGGTCAATCTCATTTTCTGAAAGGAACGTGACTTCGTTTAAGCGTGCACTTCCATTTCCTCCGTTCAGATATCTAAATCCTACGACAGCATCCGCTGATATTTTTACAGCTTGTATGATAATAATAAGTTCGTCTTTTTTTGTAGATGAATTATAGAACCTTCCCAATTTAGGCATTTCAATATCTAAGGGTCTAGCATCTGGATATTTTGCAGTATCCACAAAAATTAAAGAGGTTCCGTTTTGAGTCTCTTCTTTTGTTGCTAATCGTCCATTGACAACAGGAACGTTTTTCCAGTTCAGAAGGTCAACAGCAGGAAATCCATTTAAATTATCAGGGCAATACCATCCGCCATAATTATGAGGCGCTTGTTTGACACTGTTTACCGTTTCTACGGATTTTTCTACGATTTTATTTTCAGTAGGTTTCTTGTTTTGTATGCAAGACATAAGGGTGACAATGCATACGAGAGATAGTGTTTTAAGGGCGTTTTTTTTCATGACATCATGTGTTTTTGGTTCTATGATAGGGATTAAATAGTGTATATTTTAGATACACTAAGAATATTTGTTTTTACCGCGCAATAATCAGGCCGAATTCCGAAAAATAAATACGTTATAATTTATAGAATGAAAAGGCGTTAACTTCTAAGCCTTAAATCTCACCAACAAATTGTAAAAAGACGTTTTTATGACGCTCAAGATCCAAATTTGGAGACATGGATACACGCACAATATAATCCTTATCACCTTCTTTGGTAGTCCCTTGTGTAGAAGTTGCGGGGATGGTCCAATAACACCCATTGAGCTGTCCATAACTCACACAAAATTTGCTCTCATTAGGAATTTCTGTAATCATTAAATGGATTAATTTTAGATTCAATGCGCGCTTATAGGTTTCTTTTTCTTCAGTTGTATTTCCTTTGGTGGGAAGGTCTAATGAAAATACAGAAGGTGTAAACCCCTGATGTGCTAAATCTTCTGAAACAAAATTAATTTTCGCAGTCGGTAAGGTTTTGTGAATGTAGTTCACAAATCCTCGTGTGTTTTGATACGCATCGTGGATGCGTTGATTCATAGTGGGCATTTGTGTAGCCAAAACTTCTATCTGAAGTGGCGTTGCCTCGTTGTCGCACAGTTGGAGATGTAATTCAACTTTATCCATCAAAGCATCTGTTTTTGTATTTCCTACACAGTAGCCAGCAGTACAGCGTCCACCGCTTGGAAATTTTGACCCACTTACATACGAAATGGTTCGCACCGAAGAAAGTATAGCACCATCTCCTAAAAAGTGCACATTTGGACAAAAAGTTTGATCTAATATAAAAACAGGATCGATTGCAGTTGTTCCAGTTGAAGTGTGACGAACTTCACTTAAAACAGCCTTTAATTGTACCAAATCTGGAACTTCAACACGTGGGTTTGTTGGGATTTCAGCGATAATATAAGGAACTGCATCTTCGGCAGCAATTTGAGTCAAAATAGTATCAATACTACGCACCATGTCGTTACCACCATCAACAGGCAAATCCACTACATCCACATTATCAATACAAGCAGCAACACGTCTTGCTTGGTCGTTAGTGCCACCATAACAATTAGGGGGGACAATAAATTTGATGTCTTTTCCTTTATGGTTTTTTTGAGCATCATGGATAAGCCCCATCATAATCGCATATTGGATGGACAACCCACTTGAACCAATAACCGCTTTTGTCGACGAGTTCGTAACGGTTGCAATGGCATTTAAAACGGTTGTTTTGTGTGTTTCGAGATTACGGTTCTTTTCAGTAGATGATAGCTTTGTAATAGCTTTCAAAATCGCAAGACAATTGTCAGGAGTCATTGCAATGGTTTCTCGTCGTCTGACATGCTGAACCTCTGAAATATAAGTGCTATTTTGAGCGCTGTTTACTAACAAAACACTTCCAAACTGTGGTTGAAAATTGACCAAAAAGTCGATATTTGAATTAAGATCAATGTTGTCGAATTCGGCGTGTTGAGAAATAAAAATGGTACTCCCATCAAACGCAGAAATGTTTGCGGTGGTCTCTATTTTTTCTAACACAAAATGATAACCATAAACAGACTTTAATACTTCAGCATCAAAAAAATCAGGTAATTCCCCTGTATATAGAATTTTAGTGTTTTTGTGGTCTAATAAATTTGTTCTCAGGATGGCTAAAACAGGAGCAGTCCCTGATGAAAAACTGATAACATTCTCGGGATTTAGCTGCTGCAGTTTAGCAACAGTCCATTCCAACACACAAGATAAAGGATGTCCTAATCGAATGTAGTCGTAAGCAGTAGGGAGATTGTTTAGCGCAGAAGGGGTTGAATTATTGGTATTAAATAAAGTTTCGAACTGTTCTAAAAATTGGCGTTTAGCCATTTTTTCATCATAAATATCCAGACGGTGTGTCGTTAAATTTAACCAGTTTTTTGGCTGGTTTTCAAGTACATCTTTAATATAATTAAACAGTTTATTAACTCCCATAAGTTTCATCTTCAAATAGGTAGGCAAGATACGTTAATCCACTCTATTTTAAAACCCGTTATGTGGAGTTTTGTGATAGAATTTTTAAGTGAATGTTTTATGACGTTATAGTTTGGATTTATAACAATAGTCGTTTTATTTCTTTTCGTAGTTCTGGAACAACTAAGCGTGTAAACCATTCATTTTTTGCTTGCCAAATATTATTTCTAGGCGATGGATGTGGAAGCACGAAGTATTTGGGTAAAAAGTCTTTATATTTTTTTACGGTTTCTGTTAATGTTTTTTTGGAGTGGACTTTTAAGTAATAGTCTTGTGCATATTTCCCTATTAAAAGAATTAACTCGACCTCTTGTAAATGCTCAAATAAAACATCATGCCATAAAGGAGCACATTCTTTTCTGGGTGGTAAATCGCCAGACGTGCCTTTTCCAGGGTAACAAAACCCCATTGGGATGATAGCGATTTTCTCTGGGTTATAAAAATCAATACTAGTAATCCCCATCCAATTTCTTAGGTTTTCACCACTTTTATCATCCCAAGGAATTCCTGTTTTATGAACCACAGTTCCGGGAGCTTGGCCAATGATCACAATTTTACTTTTGGGATGCGCAGCAACAATTGGTCGTGGACCAAGCGGTAAATGGTCTTTACAAACCATACAATTTGAGATGTCTTTAAGTAGGATATTCATTAAAGTGATTTAATTATAACTATTTTGAATTACACATCGTCTAGTGTATAAGATATCAAAAGAAATTATTACAAAGGTTTTACGATGATTTTGATTTGAATAACTCTATCAAACATATATTAACTTCACAAACTGAACAATTGAAACTACCGCTAAGAACAGCCCGATGATCTGATTCACTTTTGTGGTGAGATGTTTTATTTTTAGTTTTAGTTGGTGGCTAAATTTTCCGAAACCATACAAAGTAACTACTTTCCCAAAAAACACCCCAACCAAAAACAGTATCAGCAAAGTGAATTCACTAGATAAATCTAAATAAATCATTTTTTTCTTTAAGAAAGAAATTGCTATGATCCAATAAATTAGAACGGGCGGATTCACCATACCCAAGATGAAACCGAGCAGTTGTTTAGAGATTTTTAGAGTTTTTTTAATAACCCTACTGTCTTTTTTTCTAAAAAAAAGAAAAGCGCCAACCACCAATAAAATCACCGCTATTGAATATTGCACCCAAATATTGTGGTCTATAAACTTTAGAATCTTTGTATTATAATAAAGCGCAACTAGCACTAAAATTACTTCAGCAATTGCTGCAGTATACGCAATTTTTAAGGCACTTTGAATATTTTCTTTTATGGTCGTATTCATAACAGCCACATTTGTTGTTCCCAAAGGTAGTGCGCCAAGAATAGCCGTTATAAATCCTAAAAACAGATAAGTTGTTAGAGTCATATCTCTTTGTTATAATCTATATATCTCAATAAATTAAAATTAGTTTTTCAAGAAATTTTCGAAGATGTTGTTCTGGAAAACAAAGTCTAGTTTAACTTTTTCCAGTTCTTGTCGGCACTAGCTTTTAACTCTTCAGTAGAGCCACTTAACCAAGATTCGAGCGTATTATTTCCCCAAGAATTATAAAAAAGAAACAGTTCTCCATCTCTTATTTCAAAGGTTTCAGGATCAATGGTTACTTTTTTACCTTTTGCTCCTAAAGCATAAGCGCAGTAACCGCCGTATTTGGGAACAAACTTTTCAGGGGTCTCGTTAAAAGTATCTAAGTTGTCTTGAGATGAAAACAGATACGTTACACTGTCATGCTCAGAAGCATATTTTTTAGATCCTTTTTTAGCAGTTTCACTAAAATAGGCTACCACATCATAGCCTTCAGCTACATGTCCTTTTTTACTAAGGTTATAATCTACGCTTTGAGCATTGATAGAATAACCAATAACTAATAATACGATGGTGATGATTTTTTTCATGATTTAATAGATTAAAGATTTTTTATTTAATTCGTTGATGTCAAACACTTTAAGTTTTAAAATATACCAGTCTTCTATTTTTTCTACAATCCCTGTACTTTTAGAGGGTTTTCAAATATATTTAAGTAAGTCGTTATGAATTGGATTTCCTTTCATGTCGATTAAAAGAAAATATTGAGACATGTTATTTTTATCCGTTGTTGCCAATACCTGTCAATTTTCCTTTCCAGGTTTCATTACCCCAAAATAACATTTCGGATCTATGATTTCACCTTCTAACGTCATACTGCTAATGTGTTTTTTATAGGGATGTAATGATTGATGTCACTAATCAAAGTTGCTTTTTCAGCATCCGTAATTTTAATCAATGTTTTGCTATTACATTAAATCAAATTCCCTTCAATACTGATTGTTTTTCCGTTTAAATTGACCACTTTCTTTTGAAGTTTCTCTAAAAACGGATTCACACTCGATTTTCTAAATCCTAGTAATAAAACATTCTTAAATGTATTCTCTGCAACTTCTACACGAAGCATAGGATAAGGATTTTCATGACAAGTACCCATCATAATTTTTGTTGCCGTTGCAAGTTCAAACGTACTGTTCTTAAAAGGTGTTTGAGATCCACTAAAAATCGCAGCCCGTTAAAAAGGCAAAAGGGGTAAGTATCAAGAAATTCTTTGATAATTTTTTTGTCGTGTTCTTTATAATAGGGAAGATCGTATATTAGTTATATATATTATGTTATGTGAATTGGGGTTTCAGTTTTATAGTCCAATCCAATTTTTTTTTTAATCGTATCTAATATGACACTCAAATCTTGCGACGTTTTTAAAGGCAGTTTTGAGCTTTCAATAGCGTGATTTAAAAGACAGCTTTGTACGGCCTCTATTTCATGAACATAACCATTTCCTTTATATTTGATGTCAAATATCGTGTCTACGTCCTCTTGTGAGTGTGTAATTTTCTCTGTATGATGAAACCGAGGGTGAAGTTTTAGTGCACCAGTAGTTCCGTATATGTGTGCTTCTGTAGGCGTTTCTGCCTCAATGGATGATTCCAGATCTGCTTTTGCGCCATTGTCATAGCTAAACTCCAAAGCACAAAAACTATCGACCTCTGTTTCCGTCAGGCGTGCCACCGCTTTTATTTCAGTAGGAATTCCAAGTACCAAAAGACTTAGGTATATCGGATAAATACCAATATCTAGTAAAGAGCCGCCCCCTAGATTTTTGTTATAAACTCTATTTTTCGAGTCTGAATCCCCTTTAAATCCAAAATCGGCACGTATAGACAAGACGTCTCCAATGCTGTTATTTTCTAGGAGTTCGATCAACTTTTCAGTGGCGGGTATAAATCGTGTCCAAAGGCCTTCCATTAAAAATAAATTTCGAGACTTTGCTTCTTGTATCATACGCTTCACTTCTTTAGCGTTCATTCCCATTGGTTTTTCACATAAAACAGCTTTGTTTTTTTTTAAACACATCATGGTATTATTGAAATGAAAGACATGAGGCGTCGCCACATATATGATATCTATTTCAGGATCATCTGCCAATGCTTCGTAGGACCCAAAGTGCTTTAAAGCATTGTATTTTGTACTGAATTTTTTTGCTTTATTTAGATCTCGAGAAGCAACGCCATATAATTGAGCAGTCTCTGAATGCTGTAAATCTGAGGCAAATTTATTTGCTATGTTTCCTAAACCAATAATTCCCCAGTTTATTTTTTTACTCATTTGTTCAAGCGCTCTATATGAAGTATCGTTTTACTTTTTCACCCTCCAAGGCGGATGTAATCTATTCTCACCAGCAAAATACAAAATTAATTGATTTCCATCAATATCTTTGAGTCGTGCTTCTCTCCATAGCCAGCTTTGGTCGGTTGGGAGTTGGTCAAATTGGATGCCTTTTTTTACAAGTTCACTAACATGTTTATCTATAGCATCACATTCAAAATAAACAAAAACTCCATTGCCCGTAGGTAACTCCGCAGTTTGATGAATAGAGAATGTTGATGCGCCGTCTGGACACTCAAACCGCGCATAATGGGGGAGTGCTTCAACTATTAATTTCAATCCTAATTTTTCGTAAAACGGCACTGATTTTGTCAGATCTAGTGACGGAATGGTTATTTGGTTGAGGTTCATGATTGAGGTTTGGCTTCAGCTAATAGCTTTATCTGCTCAAGTATTGTTTTTAGGCCTTCTTCGGAATGGCATTGACTCTCTTTGTTTGCAAATCCTTTTTGAGTCCAAGTGAATGTCACACTGTTTTCTGAAATATCATCTATTTTATATGTCACTACTGAATAGTTTTCGGGTTGGTCTTCAAGCCCCGAAAACCCACTCCAGTAATGATAGGATAGAAGGCTATTTTCAATGTTTTTGATAACAGTTCCTTTGTCTTTATAGCGTTGCCCATTGTAGTCCCCTTGGAAAAGGATAGGGCTACCAACGTTCCAGACAGTCGTCGTTTCAGTGCCAAATAAATAAATTTTTATTTTCTCAGGATCTGTCAAAATTCTCCAAACCTTTTCGGCTTTGGTATTTATTTTGATGCTTTGTGTCGCGATTAGGTTTTTATTCATTTTAGTTTTTAGTATTAGAGGCTTTAATTTTTCAAAAAATTTGAATAGCTATCTTTTATTTAAGGTGCACGTGTATATGATCATCATGCATTACAGCGCTACTCGCCATAAGTTTTATGATTAGAATTTGTAAACTTAGAATATAATTTAAAACTACAATAGTTAATTAGTTCCTAGTTTTTTGAAGAAATATAGGCATCTACAAAATCTTCTAAAACATTTAAAGGAATGGCCCCTTGAGCGATAACAACTTCGTGAAATTCTCTAAGATCAAAGGAGTCGCCTAAGGCGTTTTTCGCTTTTTCACGTAACTCTAAAATTTTCATCATGCCAATTTTATAAGCCGTGGCTTGTCCTGGCATTACAATATGTCTTTCGACCATTTTAATAGCATCCAATTCAGCATTGGGTGTATTGTCGGTATAATACTTTATACCCTCTTCACGAGTCCATTTTTTGCTGTGTATACCCGTGTCTACGACCAGTCTACATGCGCGCCATAATTCCATAGCCAAACGCCCAAAATCTGAATAAGGATCGGCATAGAACCCCATTTCTTTGGGTATGAATTCGGAGTATAAGCCCCAACCTTCGGTATAGGCTGTGTAGCCGCCATATTTTCTAAACATTGGAACATCTTCTAATTCTTGTTGAATTGCCAACTGCATATGATGTCCTGGAATACCTTCGTGATAGGCCAAAGCTTCCATTTGATAACTTGGCATAGATTCCATGTCATATAAGTTTGCATAATAAATTCCGGGTCTTGAACCATCTGCTGCAGGACGATTGTAAAAGGCTTTCCCTGCCGATTTTTCTCTAAACGATTCTACGGCTTTCACTTTGATATCTGCTTTTGGTTTGGTTATAAAGAGTTCATCTAGACGCGTTTTCATACTGTCTATTAAATGAATAGCTTCTTTTAGATAAGCGTCTTTTCCTTGTTTGTCCGCTGTATAATAGAATTGTTTATCGGTTTTCATAAACTGAAAAAAGTCTTGCAAAGTGCCTTCAAAACCAACAGTGTTGCGAATAACATCCATTTCGCCATGAATTCTAGCCACTTCATTCAATCCAATTTCATGAATTTCATTGGCGGTTAAATTGGTTGTCGTGGTTCGTTTAAGGGCAGTAATAAAAAAGGCTTCTCCATCAGGAAATTTCCATGCCCCATGATCATAATTGGCTCTTTCTTTTTGTGCTTTCATAAAAGAAATTAGGCTCAAATATGCGGGTTTTACTGAGGTTAATAGCGCGTGTCTGGCGCGTGTTTCTAAATTAGATTTGGTATCCGCAGCGATATCTAATGTGTCTATTTTTTCTAGAAAATCATTTAATAGCGTACTTTTCTGATCCGTAGAATCAAAAGGTTGACCTATTAAAATGTTTTCAGAATCTTCGATCACTTTATCAAATACAAATTTTGGAGGTATAATACCTATTGCTTCACGCGCTTTTAAATTTTCTACCAACTGCGAAAAAAAACTGTTAAAACCATTAAGCCGCGACACATAGTCTTCCGCATCTTTAGCATTATCAATGCGGTGCATGTTTATCATAAACGCCGGTTTTCCAGACTGTGCACCAAACATTTGATTTACAGGATAATCATGCAGCCTGTATTTATAATCCTCAATGTTGTTTTCTAGAGTTTGTTTAAATAATTTATAACTCAATAACGCCTCCTTAGAAAGCGCCTTTACATTTACAGAATCCGTTAACCATGCAAGTTCTTTTTTATTGATTTCGTGAGTTTTCTCTAAGAAAGCAAACGAATTATCATTCAATTTTCCATACTCTTTTTTTATTCCAAGTCGTGTTTGAAATTCAGGATACATATCCACACTTTCGTCAAAACTTTTCTGAAAAAAAGCATTGACTTTTTTTGATTCTGTAGTAACTTCAATTTCTGTATATCCATTTTTATTTTTTTCTGCACAAGACATGGATATCGAAATAACACAAAGAATGAGAAGCGATTTTAGAATTAACGTTTTCATAAGGCAATTTGTTTATGGGTTAGTTTTTTTTATCGTAAGCAACTAATGGTAAATAGATTAGGTTATGTGTTTAAAAAAAGACACTTTACTTCGTTTTAGCACAAAGTAGTTATTTTTTAACTCAGATCTCTAGTTATAAGCTTTTTTTAATTCAATATGTTATCAAATGTTTTATGGATAAATTCTGTTGATAATGTATCTTTAATAATTTCAAAGGGTAAGTTCGTGAATTCTTCTTCTAGACATAGCTCCGCCACAAGAATTACATTTAGTTTAAAAAAAAATGTGCTTTAAGGATAAAACTTAAAACAGACTTAAAAATAAATTGGTTGTGAAGAAAAACATTTGGGGTTTTAGTTCAAGACTAAATATAACAAATAAAAGAGAATGATTTTAAATTTAAAGGCTAATTTTTAAATTATCCTTTCAGCACTGCACGCGAAATAACCATTTTTTGAATTTCGGAAGTCCCTTCATAAATTTGTGTAATTTTAGCATCGCGCATCAAACGTTCCACGTGATAGTCTTTCACAAAGCCATTTCCACCGTGAATCTGTACCGCTTCAACCGTATGTTCCATAGCTATTCTCGAAGCAAATAGTTTGGCCATTGCACTAGACGTATCATACGAAACCCCTTGATCTTTATCCCAAGCGGCTTTCATTACCATATGACGTGCGGCTTCAATATCAGTCGCCATATCCGCCAATTTAAATGCAATCGCTTGGTGGTTACAAATTTCGGTACCAAATGCTTTGCGCTGTTTGGAGTAGGCCAAAGCTAATTCATAGGCACCAGAAGCAATTCCTAACGCTTGTGCCGCAATACCAATACGTCCACCAGAAAGTGTTTTCATTGCAAATTTAAATCCAAATCCATCCGCGCCGATACGGTTTTCTTTAGGGACTTTAACATCATTAAACTGTAGCGTATGCGTATCGCTTCCGCGAATGCCGAGTTTGTCTTCTTTAGGACCAATTTCGAAACCAGCCATACCTTTTTCAATAATAAAGGCATTGATCCCTTTTGAGCCTTTACTGCGGTCTGTTTGTGCAATCACAATATACACATCGGCACGTCCGCCATTTGTAATCCAGTTTTTAGTGCCATTAATCTCATAATGATCCCCTTTGTCCAGAGCCGTCGTTTGTTGGGATGTGGCGTCACTACCCGCTTCAGGTTCGCTTAAACAAAAAGCTCCGATGTGTTCGCCAATAGCTAATTTGGGCAAATACTTTTCTTTCTGTGCATCTGTGCCATAAGCTTCAATACCATAGCATACCAATGAATTGTTAACCGAAACAATCACAGAAGCAGACGCATCTATTTTTGAAAGCTCCTCCATAATCAGTATATATGATATGGTATCCATACCACTACCACCATATTTGGGGTCCACCATAATACCCATAAAGCCTAATGCTCCCATTTTTTTTACTAAATTGTCGGGAAATTCTTGGAGTTCATCACGTTTAATAACCCCTGTAAGCAATTCAGTTTGTGCAAAATCACGAGCAGCATCGCGAACCATTAGATGTTCTTCTGAGAAAGAGAAATTCATAACTTAATATTTTGTTTTTCAAATATATAAAAAATTTACTATGCGTGCATAGTAAATAGATGTAAAAATAACTATGACCAAATCAAACTTTAAAAATAAATCACACTACACTGTTCTAGGCGTCATGTCAGGAACCTCACTTGACGGAATCGATTTGTGCCTCGCTCGTTTCGAGCTTGATTACTCTTGGCAGTTTCAAATCATAGCTACTAAAACAGTGCCCTATTCTAAAAACTGGCAACAGCGTTTACGGACAGCATTGGATCTGTCTCCTAAAGATTTAGAAGTTTTAAACGCAGATTACACCAAGCTATTAGCCGATACTATTCAGCCGTTTATTGATGATCATAGCGCTATATTTATTGACGCAGTGTCCAGTCATGGACACACGGTTTTTCATCAACCTCACTTTGGGAAAACGCTTCAGATTGGTAATTTACCCAACTTAGCAACTTATATCAACCAAACCGTAGTGTGTGATTTCCGAACTCAAGATGTAGCACTAGGAGGACAAGGTGCACCTTTGGTTCCTATAGGCGATGCGCTGCTGTTTTCGGAATATGACTATTGCCTAAATTTAGGAGGCTTTGCCAACATCTCTTTTGAGCAGAAAAATCAGCGGATCGCTTTTGACGTCTGTCCCGTGAATATTGTCTTAAACCACTATGTACAATCTTTGGGAATGGCCTATGATGCCGAAGGTCAAATTGCCTCAAAAGGAACTGTCAATGGGCCCTTGCTAGAAGCCTTGAATGCCCTAGAGTTTTACAGGATACCACCGCCAAAATCCTTAGGAATAGAGTGGGTGAAAAGTGATGTTTTTCCAATTATAGAGGCCTTCGAACTTGATGTTGAAGCAATTTTAAGGACTGTTGTCGAACATTGTGCAATTCAACTCTCTATAGTATTAAAATCCCATCAATTACAAAAAGGATTGATCACTGGTGGCGGTGTCTTTAATGCCTTTTTGATGCAGCGTATTTCAGCGCTTTACGGGCAAGATTTACAGCTAGCAAATGTTATGGTAATCGAATTCAAAGAAGCTTTAATTTTTGGGTTTTTGGGTGTGCTCAAACTACGAAATGAACCCAATTGTTTACAATCCGTAACAGGCGCCTCAAATAACCACAGTAGCGGTTCTATTTATTTCTCCGAAAAAAAACAGTAAACCTATAGAAAGCGTGTTTAGTTTTTTATATTTGTTTCAATCAATTTAGCGATCAACAATCCCCAAAAACATAAAAATTTATGGAAGCAGTTATTATTAGTGTCTTTATCCTCGGCTATTTAGCGATCACTTTAGAACACAGTTTAAAAATCGATAAATTAATTCCAGCTCTGGTTATGATGGCCATCAGTTGGGCGTTAATTTCTTTTGGCATTGATAATTTTGACACCTGGTTTGATTCAGGAAAACATGCCCTTCTTAGCAATTTTGAAGCGTTTGGCCATGCCGAAAAAATGCATATTGTTGAAGAGACTTTATTACATCACTTAGGGAAAACTGCAGAAATTCTGGTGTTTTTAATTGGCGCAATGACCATTGTAGAAATCATTGCCTATTTTAACGGGTTTTCGACCATAAAGAATTTTATTCAAACCAAAAAGAAATCAAAACTACTCTGGATTTTCGCCATATTAGCGTTTATATTATCAGCGATTATTGATAATTTAACAGCAACTATTGTTCTGATTTCGTTACTCCAAAAAATAATACATAACCGAAAAATGCGCCTTTGGTTTGCAGGACTTATTGTTATTGCCGCCAACGCAGGCGGTGCTTTTTCACCAATTGGCGATGTCACCACTACAATGTTATGGATTGCCAATAAAGTAACCACCGGCCATTTGTTTGGATATCTACTCTTACCTTCTCTTGTTTGTATGATTATACCAATCTTTATTGCGTCAAAATTATCAGTTTTTAAAGGCATTATTGAATTAGATACTAGTACACCAGAACCTGCAGGTCGTTTTAGTGGCACCATGCTCTATTTAGGATTAGCAGCGATCATTTTTGTTCCTATTTTTAAAATGGTGACACATTTGCCACCTTATGTTGGAATGATGCTTTCGTTAGGGGTTGTTGCAATATTTGCAGAGATTTATAGCTCTTCAAAGTTTAGCTTGAAAGATCTAGACAAACAAAACGCAGAAGGACAAATACACCATAGCCCAGTACATCTAGCATTATCAAAAATAGAATTACCAAGTATATTATTTTTCTTAGGGATTTTAATGGCCGTAGCAGCTTTGGAATCTTTAGGGGTTTTATTTGGTTTTGCAGAGTGGTTGAAAGTGTCAACTCCTGCCTTAGGAACCGAAGTTTCGAGTACAGGAATATCCGATTTAGTGGTGTTGTTGTTTGGCGTAGGATCTGCAGTTATTGATAATGTACCTTTAGTAGCTGCCTCTTTAGGAATGTTTTCTGAACCTATGGATCATCAGCTTTGGCACTTTATTGCCTATTCTGCAGGAACAGGGGGAAGCATGCTAATTATTGGATCTGCTGCAGGAGTTGTGGCCATGGGAATGGAGAAAATTAATTTTTTCTGGTACTTAAAAAAAATCTCCTGGTTAGCCCTGGTTGGGTTTTTAGCAGGAGCAGTTACATTTTTATTTACAAGAACACTTTTTTAAAAATACGTTATTACATTTTTTTGCGTTTATAAAAACAAAGCTATACTTAAACACTTATGAGCACTACTAGTATTCAAGATGAAATCGCCGTCCAATTGGATGCAGAATCTGTCGAAAAAACACTATCTATTGTAGAATTGATTAAAAGTGGAGGCTTAGCAGGTCAGCTTATTATCGCTTTATTGTCAGTCTTACTTATTGTCGCGTTGTATATTTATTTCGAACGCCTATTCACTATAAAAGCCGCTTCTAAAGTCGATCCGAATTTCATGAACCAAATAAAAGATCATGTCGTCAACGGAAAAATTGAGGCGGCGAAAGCCGTTTGTGCGCAAGTCAATTCGCCTGTATCTCGATTGATTGATAAAGGCATTTCTCGAATTGGACGTCCATTGGCAGATATCAATTCAGCCATTGAAAACGCAGGAAAACTAGAAGTATATAGCTTGGAAAAAAACGTCAGTATACTCGCTACTATTTCTGGTGCAGCACCCATGATTGGGTTTTTAGGAACTGTCATTGGAATGATTTTATCCATTTTTGAAATTGCCAATTCGGGCGGTCAAATCGATATTAAACTATTAGCCGATGGGTTGTATACCGCCATGACCACCACCGTTGCTGGTCTGGTCGTAGGGATTGTCGCCTATATAGCCTTTAACCATTTAGTTGGACGCACCAACAAAGTCGTCTATCAAATGGAAGCCAATTCGGTAGAATTTTTAGATCTTCTCAACGAACCTATTTAATATGAATATTAGAGGTCGAAATAAAATCACTCCAGAATTTAATATGTCGTCCATGACGGATATTGTATTCCTGTTATTGATTTTCTTCATGATAGCATCCACATTGGTCACTACCAATGCGATTGATATTTTACTCCCAACAGCCAGTGGAAAAACAGAAAATAAAAAATCCGTTGCTGTTAGTATTAAAAAAGATTTATCATTTTATATCGATCAAAGCAAAGTTGAGGTTCAAGATTTAGAAACGGAATTACTCCAACGACTTCAAAAAGAAACCGCACCAACCCTTGTATTGAGAGCTGAAAAATCCGTTCCTGTAGACTATGTCGTTAAAGTCATGGATATTGCCAACCGCAATAAATTTAAAATCATACTCGCTGTAAATCCGAACTAAGATGGGCTACTTTGAAACCAAACATCAAAAACAGTCGGCACGATTGACTACCGTCATCATGCTATTGTTGCTTTTGTTGCTATTTGTGGTCGGTCCTGGTTATATGGATCCGCCCTTAGAATATGGCGTTGCAGTTAATTTTGGCACTTCAGATACGGGGAGTGGAGCGGAGCAACCAAAAAAACCGTTAGCTTCTGAATCCACACCCGTTTCAGAACCTGTAGTAGAGCCCGAAAAAGCAGCACCACCAGTGCAGTCTACAGAACCAGTTGCATCAGAAGAGGTGCTGACTAGTGAAGATTTAGAAACTATTGCTATAAAAAAAGCAGATGCGGCTGCCAAAAAGAAGGCAGATGCCGAGGCTATAGCAAAAGCGCAAGCAAAGGCAAAAGCCAAAGCGGATGCCGAAGCAAAAGCAGAGGAAGAGCGTCTCAAAAAAGAGGCCGAACTAAAAGCGAAAAAGAAACAAGATTTAGATGCCCTGATGAGCGGCATCGGAACAGACGACGGTACCGACAAAGGATCGGAAGGCGATGATGATACCCCAGGCGATAAAGGTCAACTGAATGGCGACCCCTATGCATCGAGTTATTTTGGATCTCCGGGCAGTGGAAATGGGGGCGTAGCCTATGGATTGAATGGCCGTGGGCGTCCGTCCAAATCGAAAGTCATTCCCGACTGTGACGAAGAGGGCACAGTAGTCGTTGAAATTCATGTGAATCAAAACGGGAATGTAGTCAAAGCCATCCCTGGAAAACGGGGTACGACTGGCGATATCTGTTTGTATGAGGCGGCAAAAAAAACAGCACTTACCCACAAATGGCCTGCAGATTCCAAAGCCCCTGCAAAACAAATTGGTTTTGTAATTGTCGATTTTAGCGTCCGCCAATAAATGAAGTATTCAGAAACCATGCAATGGCTATTTTCTCAACTACCTCTCTATCAGAATGTGGGGAAATCAGCTTATAAAGCCGATTTAAGTCAAACCCTTAAGCTCGCCAAAGAACTCAATCATCCAGAACATCAATTCAAATCCATTCATGTTGGCGGCACCAATGGTAAAGGCTCTACGGCCCACATGCTCGCATCGGTAATGCAAGAGGCAGGTTATAAAGTGGGTCTATATACATCGCCCCATTTAAAAGACTACCGCGAACGTATCCGTATTAATGGAGAAATGATCAGCGAAGATTTTGTGGTGAATTTTGTAGCTGCCAATAAATCCTTTTTTGAAGCCAATGCCTTGTCGTTTTTTGAAATGTCGGTGGGGATGGCATTTGATTATTTTGCACAAGAACAGGTTGATATTGCCGTGGTTGAGGTCGGGCTTGGCGGGCGTTTGGATTCTACTAATATCCTAAATCCCGAAGTATCGGTGATTACCAATATTGGTTTGGACCATACCCAGTTTTTAGGTACGACCCTAGAAGTCATTGCAGGGGAGAAGGCAGGGATTATAAAACCAAACACGCCCATCGTAATTGGTGAAACACAGTTAGAAACCGAACTCGTTTTTAGAACCAAAGCCACTAAAGAACAGGCACCGATTTATTTTGCCGACCAACGGATAGAAACTACTCCTCCCACAAGTTTAAAAGGCGTCTATCAAATTCATAATGTTCGGACGGTGCTTCAAACTGTTGCCATACTAAATACCGGGGTGTTTACAATCTCTGCAAAAGCAGTGCAACAAGGCCTTTTAAAAGTAACCGAAAATACCGGACTTCGTGGCCGTTGGGAGGTTTTGGGTAGTTTTCCAACACTCATTTGTGATACCGCACACAATAGGGAAGGGCTGAGTTATGTGTTTAAACAACTACAGTCCGAGAAATTTCAATGCTTGCATCTGGTGTTGGGCATGGTGAATGATAAAGATGTTCTTTCGCTTTTAGAGCTATTTCCAAAGCAGGCGCAGTATTACTTTTGTAAACCCAATGTCCCTAGGGGGCTAGAGGCGTCTCAACTCGCGCAGATTTTTACTGAACATGGTTTCGAAGGTAGTATTCATCCCTCTGTAAAAGACGCTTTAAAAGCCGCTAAACAAAGCGCCTCCCATGACGATTTGATTTATATTGGCGGCAGTACTTTTGTGGTTGCCGAAATAATTTAACTTTTTATAAAAAATCTTTTGTGAATTGAAAAACTAGACTATATTTGCAGTCCTAGAAATAGGGCGCGTAGCTCAGTTGGTTCAGAGCACCTGGTTTACACCCAGGGGGTCAGGGGTTCGAATCCCTTCGCGCCCACAGAAACAAAAAAAAACCACTCACTTGAGTGGTTTTTTTTGTTTAAAATGGTGTTGATTCTATTGTTTTCAAATACTAGAGGACGGTTTATAAGTAAATAAAGCTGTCATCTCGAACTCATTTCAGAATCTCCATGAACAAAAACTTAATTTATTTTCGAAGTAGAAATACGATTACCTTCACAAAAAAAAAGACTGCCTTTTCAGGCAGCCTATTTCAATACAGTATTTTAAAACTTTTTTATACTAACATGGTCACAGGGTTTTCCACATAGCCTTTTAAGGTTTGTAAGAACTGTGCTCCCGTTGCGCCATCCACCGTTCGGTGATCGCAAGCAAGCGTGAGTTTGATGGTATTTCCAACAACAACCTGTCCATTTTTAACTACTGGTTTTTGAACAATTGCACCTACCGATAAAATCGCTGAGTTGGGTTGGTTGATAATAGAGGTGAAGCTCTCTATTCCAAACATCCCTAAGTTAGACACGGTAAACGTACTGCCGTCCATTTCTTGAGGGGTTAATTTTTTATTTCGTGCACGTCCAGCAAAATCTCTAACCGCCGCGCCAATTTGTGGCAAGCTTTGCTCATTGGCAAAACGCACTACAGGAACGACCAAACCATCTTCAACAGCCACCGCCACACCAACGTGTACGTGATTATTGAGTTTCATGCGGTCTGCAAACCATTGAGAATTTACTTGTGGATGCTGGCGTAATGCCAACGCACAAGCTTTGACAATGATGTCATTGAATGATATTTTTGTATCTGGAACTGTATTGTATTGCGCTCTAAATGCCATGGCATTATCCATGTCAAACTCTACATTCAAGTAATAATGAGGTGCAGAAAATTTAGATTCGCCCAATCGTTTCGCAATGGTTTTACGCATTTGCGAATTCTTGATTTCCTCAAAATCTTCTTGACCTGTCGGTACAAACTTCGCTGTGCTTGCAGCAGAACTAACAGCTGCGGGTGTAAAGTTTTCAACATCGCGTTTGATGATGCGTCCGTTTTCGCCACTACCCATCAATTGGTTTAAAGCAATGCCTTTGTCGTCCGCCATTTTTCGCGCTAAAGGCGAAATATGTAAGCGTCCTGTTGTATTAGATACTGGCGCTACAGCCACCGGTGTCGCTACAGGGGCAGCGTCTGCTTTTGGTGTTTCTTTGACTACTGGAGTGGCAGGTTTTGTTGCTTCTTGTGGTACTTCAACAGCGGCCGATGCAGCTGCAGAAAAGTTAGCAGCAACCGCTGAAACATCTGTTCCCGCAGGGCCAATAATCGCTAAAAGATCATCGACGTTTGCCGATTCACCTTCTTGTAACCCAATGTATAATAAGGTACCTTCGTTAAAGGATTCAAATTCCATGGTTGCTTTGTCCGTTTCGATCTCAGCTAAAATATCGCCTTCTTCGACAGCATCCCCTACATTTTTCAACCAGCTTGCGACTGTCCCTTCTTCCATGGTATCGCTTAAGCGTGGCATGGTTACGACAATTACGCCTTCTGGAATAACTGCTGAGCTTGATTCTGCTACGGGTTCGATTTCCACAACGTCTTCAGTTGAGTCTTCAGCTGTAGTTGGTTCTTCGGTTGCAGTTGGATTTGCTAATAGCGCTGAAATATCTTCGCCTTCATCTCCTATAATAGCAAGAAGTGCATCAACCATTGTAGTTTCACCTTCTTGAACGCCAATATGAAGTAAAGTCCCTTCATTGAAGGATTCAAATTCCATGGTTGCTTTATCGGTTTCGATTTCCGCAAGGATGTCACCTTCTTCAACTTTATCTCCTACTTTTTTCAACCAGCTCGCCACGGTTCCTTCCTCCATGGTGTCGCTTAGTCGAGGCATATTAACTATGATTGCCATAACTTATAATTTATGTTGTAAAAATGGATAATCTTCTTGTTCGTAAACGACGTCATACATGACACTTTTTTCTGGATATGGTGATTCATCAGCGAATTTTTCACATTCAGCAACAAGGTCTTTCACACGCTTGTCGATGACTTTAATATCATCTTCTGTTGCATATTCTTCTCTTAGAATAACATCCATAACTTGTGTAATTGGATCAATTTTCTTGTATTCTTTGACTTCGTCTTTTGTTCTGTAGTGTTGTGCATCACTCATAGAATGTCCTCTGTATCGGTAGGTTTTCATTTCTAAGAATGTTGGGCCATCTCCGCGTCGAGCACGTTGAATAGCTTCGTCAAATGCTTCAGCAACTTTGATCGGATTCATCCCATCCACAGGGCCACAAGGCATTTCATAGCCTAAACCTAATTTCCAGATATCAGAATGGTTAGCGGTTCTGTCCACAGAAGTTCCCATCGCGTAACCATTGTTTTCACAAACAAAAACAACTGGAAGTTTCCAGTTCATCGCCATGTTAAAGGTTTCGTGTAACGACCCTTGGCGGGCAGCACCATCGCCAAAATAACAAAGCGTTACTGCTCCAGTTTCATTGTATTTGTCTCCAAACGCCATTCCAGCTCCTAAAGGAATTTGACCTCCAACGATTCCATGACCGCCATAAAAGCCTTTTTCTTTAGAGAAAATATGCATTGAACCTCCCAATCCTTGAGATGTTCCTGTTGCTTTTCCAAAAAGCTCCGCCATTACTCTACGTGGATCAACGCCCATTCCAATGGGTTGTACGTGATTTCGGTAGGCTGTAATCATTTTATCCTTGGATAAATCCATGGCATGTAAAGCGCCTGCAAGGACAGCTTCTTGACCATTATATAAGTGGAGAAATCCTCTTACTTTTTGTTGGATATACACAGCTGCAAGTTTGTCTTCAAACTTTCGCCAGAGCATCATATTTTCGTACCAATCGAGGTAGACTTCTTTAGTTATTTTCTGCATGCGTTTACAGTAATTGTTTTTAATGTAAAGACAAAAGTAATACTTTGAATGATAACCTAAAAAGAGTAAGAGTTAATTTTTTAAAAAAACATTATAGTACGGTTTTGTCAAAGATCCAAGGCAGGATGTTTGCAACCGAGTTCGAGTATGCAATTTGACCAGAAGTCCCCATGAAATACAATTCCATTGAGGTGTTTTGTTTCACTTCATACTCTGATAATGCTTGTCTACAGGCGCCACATGGCGGAATGGGCTTGGTTGTTGGATTGAGTGTAGATCCCGCAACGATTGCCATGCGAATTATTTTTTGATTTGGAAATTCTGCTCCTGCGTAATATATAGCAGTACGTTCTGCGCATAATCCTGATGGATAGGAGGCGTTTTCTTGGTTGTTTCCAGCGATTACTTGTCCGTTTTCTAATTCCAAGGCCGCACCAACTAAAAATTCAGAATACGGAGCATAGGCTTTTTTTCGTGCCTCTGCCGCTTTTTGTATCAAATTTTGAATAGGTGTTGCTAATTCATCAACACTGTCATACAACTCAAAACTCGTTTCAATTTTTATTTTTTTCATAATTGGTATAGCCAAAAAAACTATTGCTTTATGCAATAGTTTTTATTTTTTTAATTGCAGTTATCGCTTAGTATTCGCTGTATTCACCATCACCCAAATTGAATGATAAAGAGAAACGAAGTGTGTTTTCTAAAGGGCTCTGTACTTTGGACGCTGAAAATAAATAAGATAAATCAATGTTGACTGTGCTGTATTTAAAACCTGCTCCCATAGCGAAAAATTTCCGCGCACCTTTGAATTCATTTTCATTAAAATAGCCGAGTCTTAGTGCAAATGAATCTTGGTATAAGTATTCTGCGCCCAAGGCCCATGTAAATTCATCGAGTTCTTCGCTAAACCCACCTGGCGAATCGCCAAAGGATTGAAAAACGCCTGGTAAAAACCCAACATTTGAATCTTTTCCCTCGATGATTACATTGCTAGCTACAAGTGCACCAAGAGTGTCAACGTCCTCGTCATAAACGCCATTGTCATTGGTGTCTGTGTAATTATACTCATCTCCAAGAATTGGAGGTGTTGGCACTAATAATTTAGTGACTTCAGCGGTGACATTAATTCTGTTATATTGATCAAAAATAAAATCAAATCCACCACCTAATCTTAGGTTTGTTGGTAAGAAATTTTCTCTTCCACCATCGTCATATTTAATTTTTGGCCCTAAATTTTGAATGGCAAAACCACCTCTCCAGCGCCCATTAAAGTCATTGTAGGCTTCTTCTTCACTTTGATAATACCCGGCAATGTCCACACCAAAGGAACTTGCTGCTTTCGCATCAGGGTCAAAGCTTTGAATTTTTAAATCAGATCTAATATATCGTAAAGCCACCGCCATCGAAAACTGATCTGAGAGTCGTAATGAGTAAGAGGCATCTAAAGTCAATTCGTTTGGTTTGACAATAACAGGTTCTGCAAATTCATCTTCACGTAATTCAATTTCTCCTAATGAGAAATATTTAAGGCTAGCTGCAAACGCACTTCGTTCGTTAAGCCTATTAAAATAGGTGACATTTCCTAAAAAAATATCATTCACTAATTTACTTAAATAAGGAGTGTAGCTAATTCCAAAGCCTGATTTTGATTCAGAAAAGGCATACTTAGAGGGGTTCCATTGTTGTGAATAGGTATCAACAGATGTAGCAACACCAATATCGCCCATTCCAGCTGCACGTGCATCAGTAGCAATTAATAAAAATGGTGCTCCAGTGGTGATTACTCGTGTGTCGCCAGATTTTGGAATAACAGTAGTCGTTTGAGCAGCTACTTTGGTTAAAAATAAAGCTGCAATACATACAACGCTTATAGAAAATTGTGAGTTAATTTTTTTAAATGGATTCATTTTGATCTTGGTGTTATGAATTAACAAATATAGATTAATATTATAGGATAACAAGTTTTTCGATTTTTTCTGCTTGCATTCCTGTGCTGTTTGAACGTACTTTTAAGTTATAGACATAAACGCCTTTACCAATTTTACTGCCAAAATCATCAGTACCATCCCAAGTTAAATCTCGAGAAATCGAACTCGTTGTATTAGAATTTGTATTGGTTTGTCCATTAATTGTTTTTATCAATTTGCCAGAAATGGTAAATATTTGAATAGAAACGTCTAATACATCCGAGCTATTGTGGCTGAACCAAAATTCTGTATAATTTATAAACGGATTGGGGTAATTAAGCACATTTGTGAGTTTTAGACTGTCGTCTTTATCAAATACTATAAACTGAATGTCTTGAGTAGACGAATTGTTGTAAACATCCCATGCTTTCAGAGTTAAGGTGTGTAGTCCTGGGCTTAGATCTCTAAAAGGATAGCTTAAAGAACCCCGTTGGTAGTCATCCACTGCCGCCGAGTAGTAGTCGTTTAGTTTGAAAACATTTGTTTCGTCGCCGTCTAAAATAGCAGTAATATCATGGCCTATTCCACTAGCCGTATTAATGCCGTTTTCGTCATATAGGTTTGCTAGAAGTGTCGGATTTTCGTTCGTAATGCCGCCAGAAACAAAGTTTTCATCGTTCATAAATAAATTAATACCAGGCCCACTATTGTCTTCTGGAGCATTGAGGTTGACGCCTCCAATTTTAATATCATAATTATACCCTCTATTGTCCGATAGGGTAGTATTGGCTTTAGAGTATAAACTTATTTTCCCATTGCCTTCAGCAACGGTTATGTCTCTAGGGACAATAAATTCAAATGCAAATTCGCCATTGGTCACACTCGCTTGCCCTCTGAAAATTACTTCTCCTAATACATCAAAATCCATCAGAATTAATTCGTCATCTGAATCTTTGGTGCCATCATTTCCTAGTGTAGACCGTTGGATATCTTTGTCATAAATGGTAGCCGTTAGGATGCCATTGTAAGTGTCTAAAATTGCGCCTTGAGCATTTGCGACATGACCTTCAATTTTAGCAGGACTTAGGGCTTTAAGGACTTGTGTATTTGCTGTAATAGCTTCGTTATTAATTTTTGTAACTCTGATATCAGGATCTGCTATGGGGAGTTTAAGTGCGGGATCTCCAATATTAAAAACCAATCGCCGCTGCGGCTCATTGGAAATCATGGGGTCATTTTTGGTGCGCCTAAGTGCTTCGGCTATGCTAATGGATTCATCACTTCCATAGGATAATAAATATTTGCTTAAGGTTTTATTAAAATTAATACCAACATTGACATAAATTCGTCGTGTGGTTGTAATTAAACTAATAGCGCCTCCTCTTTTATTCCAAAACAAAAATTCACCGGCTGTTTCACGTAGTGGATTGTCAAATTTTGTGTACTCACAAGTTACGGTCACAAAACAGTTTAGTTTTGTAGGGTTGTTTAGCTCTTGTGCATTAATGATGTCAAAAATACGTTCTGATGCGATTCCGTTTTCGCCTCCATGTCCAAAGTAATTGACTACAATGGCGCCGACTTCAAGGGCGTCAAAAATAGCTTTATTTACTAAGCTATAGCGATTTCCACCTGATGTGGTTTCTTGAACAAATGAATCTGAATGGATTTTTGAAACATTCAAAAAAGGTTTTTCTGCTTTTACATCTTCAGCAATTTCTTCCGTTGTTTCTTGAATAATACGGTCACTTAATTTATCGATGTCATCCGAAACGAACATGAAATTATTTCGCCAACTTCCATAGGATTCGGGCTGGTAGTAGGACTCTACTTTGTCCACCATTTCTTTGGCGCGTTGGGTGTTTTCCACCAAAATTCGTCCCACCGCAATATCTAATTTATCAGAATTGGCCATGGTGCCTTCATTGGCGTCCATCATGCCGAAAAAGTCATCGGACACAAACGAACTCACTAAGCTAAAACTGTTTACAGTATACCATGGCGGCACAATATTGGTGTTGTTTCGTACACGGTCTTTATAGTCAAAAGATCCATCTCCAAATAGGCACAAATATTTTAGTCTTTTTGAAGGTGTGCTGGCATTATCATACACATATTTCACAAAATTTCGAATGCCTGAAATGTCTTGCATTCCAGAACTAAATTCTTGGTAAAGCGCCTCTAAACTATAGACTTTGACGTTCAAATTGTTTTGTGTGCGATTAATTTGAGCAAGCCGCTCTGCTTGGGCGCGTAAAAAATCAGGGGTTATAATTAAGTAGTCAAGGTCTTTAAAGTTTCCTTGGTCATCTAAAAAAACGGAGCCTTTAATGTCTTGATTTGGTATAAGTGTTGTCGCTGTTTTTCTTGGAATATAAAAGTCGGGCTCGACAGCTTGGTAGGTCTTTAAGCTGCCTAAGTTAGTTTTGAAACTAAATTGTGCATCGGCATTTTCATTGTTGTAAACCTGAATTTGATAAGGATTGCTGATATCCCATACTTGCGCTATTGAGGTTGCGTTCGAAATTACAAATTGACCAATACCAGTCTGTGTTGCCATTTCACGATGCTTAAATTCAAACTGAGTTCCTAAACTAGTCAAGGCACATTCAGCTTCGATAGATATATAATCTAAATACGCCATCGCCGACGGGTTTCCATTATTGTTATAAGTGAGTTCCACGTTTAGCGTCTGCGAGGAAACAGAGACAAATTCGTTAAAAACCCCGTTTGTAGCTAAAACATTAGAGCCAATAGCTGAAAACGAAAAATCATTAACAAGTGTATTGTTTATTTTCAGTTGCATACTTGTATTTGATTCAGATATTGCAGCTGTGTATACCTTTAAGGCTACCGGGCTACTGCTTATTAAATTAGGGAAATCGAAACTAAACATTTTTACATTTTCGACATAAAAGCGATGGCCAAACCAGCGCCGTCCCATTTTGGCTATATTGTAAGTGTCAGATTCTATAAATTTATAGTTGTGAAAGCTATCAAATGTAACATTTGCATCTCCAGAAGGTTCTGAAGCAGATGACATTCTAGCGCCATTACCAGTGCTAATATTTACGTAATAATAACTTTGATCGCTATAAGGGTTGATGTGAGAGTTGTTTTCGGAATTAAATTTTTTAGGTCCAATCGCATACATTAAAATGTAGTCATTATCATTAAAAACGCCATCTTCTTCGCCAATCACTTGAATAGTATTTTCAATTAGGTCATTAGAAATCGTATTCGAATTTCTTAGCGGAAGCGAAGCGCCACCATGGCCATAAATTTTAATAGCTCTGGGGTTTAAATTTCCAGTATTAATCCCCAAACTGTTTAAGAAACTTTTATTTAGAATGTGGACACCTGTTGTGTCGACAGCAAATCGATACCAATCGCCTGATTTTAATTTAGAATTGGATAGAGAAGCAGTCTCAAAAACACGTCTGTTTTGCGCTTTTAGACGGAATGAAATCGAAAAGCGTGTAATCTTTTTTAGAACTCCGTTATCATAAAAGATTGGGCTAATTTCTACATAGCCTTTGGAACGGTTTCTGTAAACGGCATTCGAAACGTTTAGACGTGGTGTGTTTGGGATTGTTCCTGTCGGGAGTTGTTTTAGATCTGCATTTGAAACCTCAATACTTTCAATAGATTTCAGTTCAGCAGACGTTTCATCAATAAGACCGTTTACATTCCATTCTGCTGAAAAAGTAAGACCCTTAGTGTCCGAAAAGCTGTAATTTTCGGGGTTGAAAGAAGGGAGTTCAATCGCACCACTGGTGGTGCTCATACGTATGGAGTCTGCCCAATTAATGTCAAAACGTTTTGTTTGAGATTTACCAATATAAAAACAAGCCAATAAAATCCATGGTAACCAACTTTTCATACTAGAGAAACGCAATGTTTTGATCATTATTATTGATAAATAAATCTAATTTCAAAATTACAATAATAAATCACAAATTTTAACGTTTTTATACAAAGTAATCAAATAAAATCGATCAAAAAAAATACGTTAAATCGCGTTGATTTTTCATTGCATTATAATCTATAATTACTATATTGCGAGACTGAATTCAATTGCATTTTATCAATTATATGTTGAATATGAAAAATATCATAATACTAAGGTCGCTATTGCTAGTGGCATTGTTTACATCTTTAGTAGGGTGTAACAAATCATCAAATTCTGGAAACTCCTCAAGAGCTACAGGGTGGCAAATCAACAACAAAGATGGCGGTTTCCAGTATAATACAAACTTCAAAGAACAAGAAACAGCGCCAGGTTTAGTCTTTGTTGAGGGAGGGACTTTCACCATGGGAAAAGTGCAAGACGATGTCATGCACGACTGGAACAACTCTCCAAACCAACAGCATGTTCAATCCTTTTATATGGATGAAACAGAAGTTACCAATATTATGTATCTGGAATATTTAGACTGGATCAAACGCGTTTATCCACCAGAAAAACCTGGTTTTAAAGCTATTTATAACGGCGCAGTTCCCGACACACTTGTATGGAGAAACCGCTTAGGGTTAAGTGAAATGATGGTTGAAAATTACCTTCGCCACCCTGCTTTTAAAGACTATCCAGTGGTAGGTGTCAGTTGGATGCAAGCTGTTGAATTTGCAAACTGGAGATCGGATCGTGTTGCAGAAATGGGTTTACAAAATGAAGGCTATCTTGAAAAAGATTCCCATATTACACACACTATTGAAGACAGTAATTTTAATATTGATACTTACGTAAATGCACCAACAAAGGTATTTGCAGGCAATGATTCTATCACGATTCCTAACAAAAGAAGGTCCAAAATTGAGAAAGATTCAACTCACATATACGCTACGCGAGAAACAGGAGCAATAGCCTTAAAATACCGTTTACCAACAGAAGCTGAATGGGAGTATGCAGCATTAGGATTAACGGAGCTAAGAAGCTATAACGTTTATAGAGGACGAAAAAAATACCCTTGGGATGGTCAATATTCTCGATCTGGGGACCGTAAAGTTAGAGGAGATCAATTAGCGAACTTTAAACAAGGTAAAGGGGACTATGGCGGAATTTCAGGATGGTCTGATGATGGCGCAGACATCACAAACGAAGTGATGTCTTATGAGCCAAATAATTTTGGTATCTACGATATGGCAGGAAATGTTGCTGAATGGGTTGCAGATGTCTACAGACCTGTAGTTGATGATGAATTTAGTGATTTTGGGTACTACAGAGGAAATGTATACACCAAAAACGCAATTGGAGATGATGGGTCAGTTAAAGTTATTGGCGTTGATGATATTGAATTTGAGACACTTTCAAATGGAAAAGTCATTGCAAAAGGGCTTCCTGGTCAAATTAGTCAAGTGCCCGTAGACGAAAACGAAACCTATTTACGTACTAACTTTAGTGAATCTAACAATATTAACTTCCGAGATGGTGATGAAAGATCTTCTCGATTCTTTGATGATTTTGAGGATGGAGATTCTGAAAATGAAGATGTAACTCGTAAGATGTATAACTCTCCGCTTCACAAAGCTTCAGCAGACTCTAAAAGTTATGATAAATCAAATACTAAAACATCTCTAATTAATGATGAAGTAAGAGTTTATAAAGGGGGCTCTTGGAAAGATAGAGAGTATTGGTTGGATCCAGCACAAAGACGTTATTACCCAGAGGATATGGCAACAGACTATATTGGGTTTAGATGTGCAATGTCTAGAGTAGGGTCTAAATCTCTTTCAAAAAAGAAACGAAAAAATTAATTAATTTTTAGATTACATACTATTAAGTCCTAACAATTTTAATTGCTAGGACTTTTTTGTTATTTTTAGGATATGAAATTAGAGCAATTACATCAACTGTTTTTAGAATCCTCAGGAGTATCTACCGACACGCGAAACATCAAGCAAAACGCCTTATTTTTTGCTCTAAAAGGTGTTAACTTTAATGGGAACACATTTGCACATCAAGCTCTTGAAAGCGGCGCAAAATATGTTGTCATTGATGAGGTTGTGAGCCCCGCAAATGAACGCTTTATTTTGGTTGATAACGTCTTAGAAACCTTACAAGCGTTAGCTAATTTTCATAGAAAACATCTTGGCTTACCCATAATTGCTTTGACAGGCAGTAACGGAAAAACAACGACTAAAGAGTTGATCCATGCCGTACTAAAACCACATTTCAAAACCGTAGCAACCGTCGGCAATTTGAATAATCATATTGGCGTGCCTCTAACGCTTCTCAGTATGACAGTAGCTACCGAAATTGGTATCGTAGAAATGGGGGCGAATCATGCAAAAGAAATTGCCATGCTTTGCGAAATAGCCCAACCAAACATTGGTTATATCACCAACTTTGGGAAAGCCCATTTAGAAGGCTTTGGGTCAGAGCAAGGCGTTGTGAAAGCTAAAAGTGAGTTGTATGACTATCTTAAAGCCAACTCAGGTATAATTATTTTAAATTCTGATGACCCTAAACAAGTCGCACAAGTGGGGGCTTATGATCGTATATATACATTTTCTGAAGCTCTAGAAACAGCCGTAAATGTGAAGCTAACTGCAACGCAACCTTTTTTAAGTTTAGCACTCCAAAATATTACGATTAACACCAACCTTGTTGGTAACTATAACGTTTATAATTGTGCAGCGGCTTTAGCAATTGGAACTCATTATAAGCTTACCCCCTTACAGCTCAAAGAAGGAATTGAAGCCTACGTTCCAGCAAATAACCGCTCGCAAATAATTAAGCAAAACACCAATGAAATATTACTAGACGCCTACAATGCCAATCCGAGCAGCATGGAAGTTGCTTTGGATAATTTTAAAAGCATTCAAAACTCGCATAAACTTGCTGTTCTAGGGGATATGTTTGAGTTGGGGACCACTAGCGTTAAAGAACATTTGGAGGTCGTAAATCAAGCAATGTTAACCAAAGGGTGCATATTTTACTTTGTTGGCTCTCATTTTTTTGAACACAAAACAGACCATCCAAAGCTTCAGTTTTTTAAAACTTTTGATGATCTTCAACTGCACTTAGAACAATCAACCATTTCAAATACCAGCATCTTAATAAAAGGATCTCGAGGGATGGCTTTGGAGCGGGTGTTGGAGTTGATTTAATCTCCAGTCCATTAAGATTGTGAAATAGATTAATGACAACTGATTTTTTGTTATTCAGATATCCTCTTTTTGTTGCTTTTAGTCGGGCTTGACTATTGTGTTTTTTTTAGAAAAAGCTTTAGGACAACTAGGAAGAAAATTATTTTCAGTTTTAAAAAAAAAGTAATAAGCTTACTTTCAAGTTGAAAGGTAATTGTATATTTGAATAAATCAACCAATTTTCAACTTTTAAAATCAAAAAACAAATGAAAAAATTAATAGCTATTTTATTATTAACTCCAATGTTTTCATTGGCCCAAATACACTGGGCATGGTCGGATGCTACAGGAGAAGAAGCAGGTACATTTATAACAGATGGATCACTAAACCTAGACGGTACTGCACCAGCAGCGTCATACACCATTTCTGATTTTACGTTAGATAAAACTAATACCGATATTCCAACTGAAGGATCTTATGCCACAGGTCAATGGAATGGGGGTACGCAAGTGCCAATTGGATTTATTTGGGATGGCACATCTCCAACACAATTTTGGAGAAGTGGTGGTCAATATACAAATGGCTTAAATATTTATAGCTCTGAGGGAGCATACAGAGTTTTAATGGCAATCAATAATTTTTCTATAACTCAAAATGACGAAATTTCGATTATTAATCAAAATACTACTATAAATCTAAGCCCTTCCACTCCCAAATCTGAAGAATCTGCGAGTATTCTACTCAATGGTACAGTAAGTGCTGAAAACAACCAAATCAAAAATGTAGCAGAACCTACAGAAACACAAGATGCGGCAACCAAAAATTATATTGACATATTAATTGCTGATTTAAACTCAAAGATTGCTGATTTAACCTCAAGGATTATTTTTTTAGAAACGGCTTTGAACTTTTTTGTTTCCACAATGGATCCTAGTGTTTTTGTAAATGGCTTTTCGTTTATGATTGGTCCAGGTTGTCCAGAATCCGTTGAAGAGTTTTACAGTTGTGCAACTGATGCAGTCATTAATTTCCCTTCAAATAACATAAGTAATATTCCAGCAGCTATTAATCTTAAAATGACATTTGTATGGGTTGATACTTCATTTAATATAAGTTTAAACGAAAATGAAGCTGTTCAACTATATCCTAGTGAATCTTCTGAATGCAAAACAATAAATATAAATATTGACATCCCTGTAAATCCAACAGATTGGGTGGCTAATGGAGGGACTAATACGTTAGTTATTTCGACCACTGAAATTGGTGATAATTGCATTGTGTATAGTAAAAATAGTGATGGGAATTATTTAGAAATTTCTTATGTATATGACTAAGTACTGATAAATTAAGTTCATATTCTAGTTTGTTATAAATAGATATTTCGACAAAAAAAACCACTCATATCGAGTGGTTTTTTTTGTGGGTCATACTGGATTCGAACCAGTGACTTCTACCCTGTCAAGGTAACACTCTGAACCAACTGAGTTAATGACCCTTTGATAGACTGTAAAAATACTAATATCTTTTTATTATGTATCTTTATTTTTTATTTATAATTAACCAAAATTTAGAATCTTGATGTTTTTAACCAACCAAACATTTCCCAATTACATAATTAAGTTTATGTCCGATGAATGGATCGTTAATAATTGTGCTGTTTTAGTGGTCATTATTTTTGTGTTAATACTGGGTCGTTTTTTGTCGCGACAACAAAATGTTAGAGTCACTTATTTTATGGGTGTAATTTTGTTTTTTACTTCTGTGGTCACACCCTTGCGTACGGCCCTAAATGGGCACTGGAATATAGTCACAGATTTGCCGTTTCATTTATGTGGAATATCCGGTCTGATTTGTTCTTTTCTACCTTTTTTGAAACGTAAACAAGGGCTGTTTGATTTTGTGTTTTACACGGGAATTATCGGAGGAATCATGTCCGTACTCACCCCACAAATGAATGGATTTGATGGCAGTGATTTTTCGTACCTAGAATACTATGTAAGACATGTACTCATCTTTTTGATGCCCTTATACATGCTTCAAAATTTAAATATCAGACCTTCTAAATATTCAGTTCTTAGATCTTTTGGTATTCTGAATATATTGTTAATCATCATCATGCCTTTAAACTTTTATTTAGGCTCAAATTATATGTATTTAGCAGCCCCGCCACAAGCTAATAATCCTTTAATCATCGGAAATTGGCCCTATTATTTGTTGTGGTTCGAAGTATTTATCATTATTTTAATGTCTATTTTTTATGGGCTTTCTACATTAAAATTTAACACAAAAAGAAACTACTAAATAGTGTTATGAACGGACTTTACTATCTTAGCTACTAAAACTAATATATACCTCATCCTATGAAACTCAAAACCCTACTTTTAGTGGGCCTCTTTATTCAAATAGTGTTCGCACAAGACTTTGAAAAAGTAAAGCCACAAGACCTCCGATCCAGTGTTGATTTTTTAAGTTCTGACGTTCTTAAAGGCCGTGAAACCGCAACTCAAGGCGAACTTGTGGCGGCGCAATTTATTCGATCAAAATTTATTGAAGCTGGTATTAAATCCTATTTTGACACCTATTTTGACACCTTCGAATCTACGCGGTTTAAGGGAATTAATGTCGTTGGGTTTATTGAAGGTATAGATCCTGAATTAAAAAATGAAGTCGTGTTGCTAGGCGCACATTATGATCATATAGGAATTGCGGGCAAAGTTCAAAATGATTCCATAGCCAATGGTGCTAATGATAATGCTTCTGGCACTGCCAGTGTATTAGCTATTGCCGATTGTTTAGCACGATTAGGAACCAACAAACGCTCCATTATAGTAGCCTTATTTTCAGGCGAAGAAAAAGGATTATTAGGCTCTAAAGCGTTGTCCAAAAAATTAAAAACACAAAACCTTAATCTATATACCATGCTCAATTTTGAAATGATTGGCGTTCCGTTTATAGATCGTGATTATGAAATTTTTCTAACAGGATATGAATTATCTAATTTAGGGGATAAATTAAACACCTATACCAATTCTACCATAGTTGGTATTTCAGATGTTGCTAAAAAGTACAACCTTTTTAAGCGTTCTGATAATTATTCGTTTTATAAAGAATTTAAAGTGCCTAGTCATACCATTTCTTCTTGCGATTTGACTAATTTTGATTTTTATCATCATGTAGATGATGAAATTGACCAATTAGATTTCGTTTTTATGGCGACAACAATTAATAAATTAATTCCTGGATTCGTGCAAATTTGCAATACCGGTTCCAAAGAAATACAAATGTATGCAACCAACTAAAACAGTTATAATTACAGGAACAAGCCGTGGTATTGGATTTGAACTCGTCCATCTTTTTGCCAATGCAGGCTATCATGTTTTGGCACTGTCCAGAAATGCAAAACCTGTTTCTAACTTAAACTTTGAAAACATCACAGCCTTATCTTTTGATTTGAGTAAATCCGAAGATTATGATCGTGTAGAAGCCTTTGTAAAAAAAGAATGGGCCCATGTTGATATTTTGATTAACAATGCAGGAACACTTTTAAATAAGCCTTTCTCCGATACTACTTTTGAAGACTTTCAACACGTTTATAGCACCAATGTTTTTGGGGTAGCCGAGCTCACTCGACGCTTAATTCCGTTCATGCCTGCAAAAGGCCATGTGGTCACCATAAGCTCCATGGGTGGCGTACAAGGCTCTGTAAAATTCCCAGGACTTTCGGCCTATAGCTCAAGTAAAGGCGCTGTGATTACACTCACTGAATTGCTTGCAGAAGAATATAAAGAAACAGGGCCCTCCTTTAATGTGTTGGCACTGGGAGCTGTGCAAACCGAAATGCTAGCCGAAGCCTTTCCAGGCTATGAAGCCCCAACAACTGCGGCACAAATGGCAGCTTATATTTTTGAATTTGCTAAAAATAGTCAGCAATTCTATAACGGTAAATTGTTGCAAATCTCTAGCTCTACTCCCTAAATCGAATGAAATTATTTTTTTAAATTGATGGGTTTAACAGCTCGTTAACGGTTTTAAACTAAAATATTTCTTTACTTTTGTACCTCGATAAAAATCGCATTTTATGTTCAATTCTTTAAGTGAAAAATTAGATAAAGCCCTCCACGTCCTCAAAGGACACGGGCGTATTTCAGAAATCAACGTTGCCGAAACACTCAAAGAAGTGCGCCGCGCCTTGTTGGATGCCGATGTCAACTATAAAATTGCGAAAGAGTTTACCAATCGTGTAAAGGAAAAAGCATTAGGACAAAACGTTTTAACCACACTTCAGCCAGGCCAATTGATGGTCAAAATTGTAAAAGATGAATTAACAACCCTAATGGGTGGTGATGTTGAAGGGATTAACGTGTCTGCAACGCCAAGTATAATTTTAATGTCTGGGTTACAAGGTTCTGGTAAAACGACTTTTTCTGGAAAACTTGCCAATTATTTAAAAACAAAAAAATCCAAAAATCCACTATTAGTAGCTTGTGATGTGTACCGCCCTGCGGCCATCGATCAGTTGCATATTGTTGGAGAACAAATTGGTGCTGAGGTTTATAGCGATCGCGGAAATAACGACCCTGTAGCTATTGCCAAAGCAGGTATTGCCGAGGCCAAAGCCAAAGGCTGTAATATTGTGATTATTGATACTGCCGGACGTTTGGCAGTTGATGAAGCGATGATGAGCGAAATTGCTAACATTCATAAAGCAGTACAACCACAAGAAACACTATTTGTTGTCGATGCAATGACAGGTCAAGATGCTGTAAACACCGCCAAAGCTTTCAATGATATTCTAAATTTTGATGGGGTTATTCTTACCAAACTAGATGGTGATACTCGTGGTGGAGCTGCCATTTCCATAAAATCAGTCGTCAATAAACCAATTAAATTTATTGGTACAGGCGAAAAAATGGAAGCCATTGATGTATTCTATCCTGCACGTATGGCCGAGCGAATTTTAGGGATGGGAGATGTCGTTTCCTTAGTTGAACGCGCTCAAGAGCAGTTTGATGAACAAGAAGCCCGAAAAATCCAAAAGAAAATTGCCAAAAACCAATTTGGATTTGATGACTTTTTATCACAAATTCAACAGGTTAAGAAAATGGGTAATATGAAAGACCTTATGGGGATGATTCCTGGGGTTGGAAAAATGATGAAAGATGTCGATGTTGACGATGATGCATTTAAACATATCGAAGCCATAATCCATTCGATGACTCCGGAAGAACGCTCTAAACCAACACTCTTGAACGCCAGTCGTAAAAAACGAATTGGCGCAGGATCTGGAACGTCCATTCAACAAGTAAATCAATTGATGAAGCAATTCGATCAAATGAGTAAAATGATGAAAATGATGCAAGGCGGTGGCGGTAAAAAAATGATGCAGATGATGAAAAACATGCCACGATAGCTAAAATTAACGACCACTTTACAATGATATTACTAGACGGAAAACAAACCAGTGCAGAAATTAAAGTTGAGATTGCTGCTGCAGTTTCAAAACTCAAAGCTCAAGGAAAGCGTATGCCGCATTTGGCTGCCGTTCTTGTGGGTACAAATGGCGCGAGCATGACTTATGTTGGGGCTAAAGTCAAAGCCTGTGAGCTTGTAGGATTTAATTCTACACTGATTGATTTACCCGTTGAAACCACTGAAAATCAGTTGTTAACTGAGATTCATGCTTTAAATAACAATCCTGAAATTGATGGATTTATAGTACAATTGCCGTTACCAAAACATATCGACGAACAAAAAGTATTGATGGCGGTGCATCCCGACAAAGATGTGGACGGCTTTCATCCTACGAATGTGGGGCGTATGACCTTGGATTTACCAACGTTTTTACCCGCTACACCTTATGGGATTATGGAGCTTTTAGAACGTTATAAAGTCCAAACCTCTGGAAAACACGTTGTAGTCATTGGAAGAAGTCATATTGTTGGGCGTCCAATGAGTATTTTAATGAGTCAGAAACGGCCAGCTGGAGATGCGACGGTAACCATAGCACATAGCCGCACGACTAATTTAGCAGAACTGACTTTAGAGGCTGATATTGTCGTTGCTGCCTTAGGAATTCCAGAATTTCTAACTGCTGAAATGGTAAAGCCAGGCGCTGTTATTATTGATGTAGGCATCACTAGAGTTCCTGACGAGACTAAGAAAAGAGGCTATCGCATCGCAGGTGACGTGCATTTTGAAAGTGTAGTCGAAAAAGCAGGTTATATCACGCCTGTACCAGGCGGTGTAGGGCCAATGACTATCGCGATGTTACTCAAAAATACGCTGCTCGCTTGCGAACGTCACGAGGCAAATTCCTCTATTTAGCAAAAATCTGAGACGTATCTTTAAAAGCTTTAAACTCTAAAGCATTACCCGCAGGATCATAGAAAAACATCGTGGCTTGTTCGCCAACCTGACCTTCGAACCGAATGTAAGGTTCAATGATGAAATCTATTTTTTTCTGTTTTAATTGTTCCGAAAATGTTTCAAAATCGTCCCACGGAAGAATCACTCCGAAATGAGGAACAGGCACCTGTTTTCCATCAACTTGATTGGCATGCACATCAGTGTTTTCTTCTTTTGGTTTGAAGTGAATCACCAACTGATGACCAAAAAAATTAAAATCGACCCAATGATCGCTATGGCGGCCTTCTTCACAACCCAAAATATCGCGATAAAAAATACGACAGGTGGCTAGGTTCCAAACGGGGATGGCTAAGTGAAAAGGTGCTACAGACATTAAAGAGCTTTTTTAGAATGTTTTAGTGTTTCGTTTAATGTGTTCAATTCATCCTCTGTTAAATCGCGGTAACTACCGACTTCACATTTCAAATGGATATTCATGATCCGTGTGCGTTTCAAGGATTGAACTTCATAGTTAAGATATTCACACATGCGACGAATTTGACGATTAAGCCCTTGAGTAAGGATGATTTTAAATTCATATGTGCTTAATTTTTGAACCTCACACTGTTTTGTTACGGTATCCAAAATGGGAACACCACCCGACATACGTTGGATGAATGTTTGAGAAATGGGTTTATCCACACTAACGATGTATTCTTTTTCGTGGTTGTTGCTCGCCCGAAGAATTTTGTTCACAATATCGCCATCATCGGTCAATAAAATTAAGCCTTCACTGTCTTTGTCCAAACGTCCTATTGGAAAAATCCGACTGGGGTAATTGATGTAATCTATAATATTATCTTTTTCAACACCAGTATCGGTCGTACAAACGATTCCTACAGGCTTATTGAATGCGATATACGTTCTTTTTTTAGCTTCATTACGAATGGTTTTTCCATCCACTTTAACCTCGTCACCCGCTAAAACTTTAGTCCCCATTTCTGGCACAACACCATTAATAGTAACCCGACCTTCGTCAATGAGTTTATCGGCAGCCCGACGCGAGCAATACCCGGCTTCACTTAAATATTTGTTTAGTCTTGTTGAAATTGGTTCCATGTGGCGAATTTACAAAAGTTTAGTGGTTCAAAAACTTTATGATCTCACCCGTAACAAACTCTCCCTTTAGAGAATGACCGAAACTTTCTGTTGAAATAAGTTGGGCGTTTTTGAATTGTGCATCAATATCGAGTGCATCTTGATAGGGGATGATAGGGTCTTTTTTATCGTGAATGATCAAGCCTTCGGAATCGATAGTGCTCACAAAGTTCGCTGTTGAAAAGTAGCTACAAGGGTGTCCAAATTTTTGTTTAACATGCCTATCGATGCCGTTGTCGATGGTTTTACTATATCCCATCAAGGAGCTGTAGCGTTCCATAATTCCTGTAAATGCTGATGGTGCGCCCAAAAGCACAATTTTCTTAGCATCCTTATAGGTTTGTTTTTGAAGAAAAATGATAACCGCCATCGCCCCGACCGAATGTCCTAGAAACAACGTCGGTTTGAATTTTTGACTCACCACATTAATAAATTCCGAATACAGAATTGCATTAAACGTATTGCTTCCAGAGCCGCCATGTGCAGGCCCGTCTAAGGCAATGATGTTGTAGCCTTCTGATTGGAGTTTTTCAATCTCGTACCGCCATCGGTTACTGTTGCTTTCCCAACCGTGTGCCAATAAAACAGTCTCTTTAGAGCCGTTCCATTGGTAGGTTTGAATCGGTAAGTCGTTATAATACAAGGTTGTTTTAGTAGCCGTATCTAAAAATAATTTCCCTTTTGGTGTAAGCTGTCCACCCCGCGGTTTTGAAAACAGTTGTAAGGCAAGTTTTGAGGCGTAGGCTGAGCTAAAAACCCCAATGAAATTTATAAGGGCGCCCACAAGTTTTGGGATAAGTGACTTCATGTGTTTGTGTCTATTCTTCTCTGTTTACGTTTTCCATTGAAAATGCAGGCGTGCAAATCGCTAGATATTCGCAAGGGACATCAAAGGGGTTTGAGTATTGTACTCGTGTGTTTTTTTGAATTTTGATGGACTGTCCTTGTTCTAGAACAATAGTATCGCCCTCAATACTGAATTGTTTTTTTCCTTTAATAATATAGGTGAATTCATCAAATTTTGGAGTTTGAAAAGGCTCACTCCATCCTGGAGGGGCTACCATATGGGCAATACTTATAGCGGCATTTCCATCGGTTGCTTTTCCAAAATGTTCCTCAATACGTTTGCCATCCGTTGTTGGAACTACAAACGGCGTTTTTTGAATCTTATACCCTGCCATATCTTAGTACCATTGAATGTAAAAGTCCTTTATTTTAGCCGTTTCAGGAATTGAAATGGCCTCTATTTTTTGATTCATATTATAGCGCATTTCTTCAGGAAGCTCGGTCTTATTAAGCGTAAAATACGCATTGATTTCATCAACTGAAATAATCAAGCTTCTCAGTGTGTTCTGAATACTAGAAATCGTGTATTTGGAATTAAGATCTCCAAAAGTACTTAGCCTGTTCAAGCCATCTTTATTTTTGAAACGTTCGTCCATAATACGCACCGTTCGGATGGTTGACACCGAGTCTAAAGCATAATTAGGGTCTAATTCTAGAAGTAGTTTCCCTGTACCTTTTTCGAAAATACTGATCGTATTGGTGCTGCCTGTAAATTCATCGCCACCAATGTATTTACTGATAGAGTCGTTGATAAACACCCCCTTTAAGGCGTTCACTTTTGTGGAGTCTGTTAATAGGCCAATGCTGTTTTTGGTAATCGCAAAAGAGTCTGTTTTTGTTTCACAGGCGACTAAAAGCCCTAAAAGTAATCCAATAAATAAATAATTTCTCATGGTTGATTTTGTGTTATGCAGTGCTAATAGTTTAATTTCGAGTAAAAATAAATGAAGTTTTATGACTTAAACAAAAAACTGTAAACTATTTTTGCGCATTATGTTAAAAACCGAAATTAAAGCACTCGTTAATTCGGGTAAAATGCTACCACTAATGGAGGCCTTCTATACCATTCAAGGGGAAGGGTTCCATAAAGGTACGGCGGCCTATTTTGTTAGAATAGGAGGCTGTGATGTGGGCTGTCATTGGTGTGATGTTAAAGAAAGCTGGAATGCCGATTTGCATCCGCCAACGTCTATAGACAGTATAGCAGACACTGCGGCTAAAGACAGTCAAACCATTGTGGTTACGGGTGGTGAGCCGTTGATGTGGGATATGAACCCCTTGACAAAGGCTTTAAAATCAAAAGGAATGCAAACCCATATCGAAACGTCTGGAGCATACAAGCTAACTGGCGATTGGGATTGGATTTGTTTATCACCTAAAAAATTAAAAGGCCCTTTAGATGAAGTGTATCAGAAAGCACACGAACTCAAAGTGATTGTATACAATTTAGATGATTTAAAATATGCGGAAGAACAAGCCGCCAAAGTAAATCCCAACTGTATTTTGTATCTCCAACCTGAGTGGAGTAAACGCGAAAAAGTCACGCCGTCTATTGTCGATTATGTTATGAAACATCCCAAATGGAAAGTATCACTTCAAACGCATAAGTATCTGAATATTCCTTAAAACAAAAAAAACTCCTTGATTTTTCAAGGCTAAGCCTTACTTTTAATTTTTTCACCTTCTTAGAGGAGCTGTTGTGCTAAGCCCTAAAAACAGAAAGCACAATTTTTAACCCAATAACTTTAGGTGTCGCACTTTTTCACCTGCTTAGATCATTTTTAGTTACATTTAAATATTAATAACTATAATTTAGTTATAAATTATAATCATTATAACTATTCATATTTACAATATGTAACTATAGCTGCATATTTGCAGCCTAATACTTATAAAGATTATTATGTGTGGAATTGTATGTGCATTTGATTTAAAACAAAAATCAGAAATTTTAAGACCTCAAGTTCTTGAGATGTCAAAAAAAATAAGACACCGTGGTCCGGACTGGAGCGGAATATATAGCGATGAAAAAACCGTGATGGCACATGAGCGTTTAGCGATTGTAGATCCAGCATCGGGACAACAACCGTTGTTTAGCGAAGATAAAAAACTAATATTGGCTGCTAACGGCGAAATTTATAACCACAGAGAATTGCGTAAACAATTTAAGGGCACCTATAATTTTCAAACAGCATCCGATTGTGAAATCATTCTAGCGTTATATAAAGAAAAAGGCGTTGATTTTATCGACGACCTTAATGGAATCTTTGGTTTTGCACTGTATGACGTAGAAAAAGACACCTATTTTATCGCTAGAGATCATATGGGAATTATTCCTTTATATATTGGATGGGATCAAAATGGTACTTTTTATGTGGCTTCGGAACTAAAAGCTCTTGAAGGAGTTTGTACCAAAATTGAATTATTTCCTCCAGGACATTATATGTCTAGCACAGATGGTAAGTTTGTAAAATGGTACAAAAGAGAGTGGACCGAATACGATGCTGTAAAAGAAAATGAAACAAGTATTGCTGAAGTTAAAAAAGCATTAGAAGATGCAGTTCACAGACAATTAATGAGTGATGTGCCTTACGGTGTTTTGCTTTCTGGAGGGTTAGATTCTTCAGTAACCTCTGCTATCGCCAAAAAATATGCACAGAAACGCGTAGAATCCGATGACACTTCTGAAGCTTGGTATCCACAATTGCATTCGTTTTCAGTGGGATTAGACGGCTCACCAGATTTGGCTGCTGCACAAAAAGTTGCGGATTATATTGGAACCATACACCATGAAATAAAATTTACAATTCAAGAAGGATTGGATGCTATAAAGGATGTGATATACAATATAGAGACCTATGACATTACCACCATTCGCTCATCTACACCAATGTACTTGATGGCGCGCGTTATTAAATCTATGGGAATTAAAATGGTCCTTTCTGGAGAGGGAGCAGATGAGATTTTTGGCGGGTATTTATACTTTCATAAAGCGCCAAATGCAGAAGAGTTTCACGATGAAACAGTGCGTAAATTAGATAAATTACATATGTACGATTGTCTGAGAGCGAATAAAAGCTTGATGGCTTGGGGAATCGAAGGGCGAGTGCCATTTTTAGACAAAGAGTTTATAGATGTGGCGATGCGTATCAACCCTCAAGATAAAATGATTAACGGCGAACGTATGGAAAAATGGGTCATTCGAAAAGCATTTGAAGACATGTTACCAGAAAGTGTGGCTTGGCGTCAAAAAGAACAATTTTCTGATGGCGTTGGATACAGTTGGATTGACACACTTAAAGACGTTGTTGATAAAGAGGTTTCTGATGAACAATTGGCAAATGCTAAATTTAGATTCCCAATTCAAACGCCACAAAACAAAGAAGAGTTTTATTACCGTTCTATTTTTGAAGGCCACTTCCCAAGTGATGCAGCAGCATTGAGTGTACCTCAGGAAGCAAGTGTGGCTTGTAGTACTGCGATTGCGCTAGAATGGGATGAAGCCTTTAAAAACATGAACGAACCTTCAGGAAGAGCGATTGCTCAAGTGCATGATAAGGCTTATGACTAAATTTTTAAATGCTCAAATAAAGCCGTCTGAAGCACGTTGTAAAGGTTTTTGATTTGCTCTAATACTACAGCGCCCTTAAATTCAATTTAAGGGCGTTTTTAGTAGATTTAAGCCTGTTTTGACTTAAGAGTCAATTGTTAATAATTTCACTTAAATTCCCTAAAAACGCATTATATTCCTTTAGAGATTAATTATCTTTGTTTGGTTATGCGCAGTTTGGACTGTGTTTAAAATTAAACTAAATAATACAATCAATATAATGAGCGAAGAAATTAACAAAAGTAGTTACTCAGCAGATAGTATTCAGGCATTAGAGGGCATGGAGCACGTGCGCATGCGTCCATCAATGTATATTGGAGATGTTGGCTTGAGAGGACTGCACCATTTGGTGTATGAAGTTATTGATAACTCAATCGATGAAGCTTTAGCAGGACATTGTGATAAAATCACGGTAATCATTAACGAAGATAATTCCATAACAACGGAAGATAATGGTCGTGGTATACCTGTAGATCTTCATAAAAAAGAAGGGGTTTCTGCATTAGAAGTCGTAATGACTAAAATTGGTGCTGGTGGTAAGTTTGATAAAGATTCTTATAAAGTTTCTGGAGGACTACACGGAGTTGGTGTCAGTTGTGTCAATGCACTTTCAGAGCATTTAAAAGCCACAGTATTCCGTGACGGAAAAGTTTATGAGCAAGAATACGAACGTGGAAAAGCGATGTATCCTGTAAAACAAATAGGGGAAACGGACAAAAGAGGAACCACAGTGACTTTTAGACCGGATCCACAAATATTTACACAGACGTTAATTTATGTCTATGAAACTCTAGCGAGTCGATTACGTGAGCTCGCATTTTTGAACAAAGGCATTACCATAGTTCTAGTCGATCAACGTGAAAAAGACGACAAAGGAGAATTTATAGGCGAAACGTTTCATTCTACAGAAGGACTTTCGGAGTTTATCAATTACTTAGACAGCAATCGTGATCCTATCATGAAAAAAGTAATTGCTTTTGAGGGTGAAAAGAATGGCGTTCCTGTAGAAGTTGCGATGATTTATAATACGTCGTATTCAGAGAATTTACATTCCTATGTCAACAATATTAATACCCATGAAGGTGGAACCCATTTATCTGGATTTCGTCGTGGATTGACGCATACCTTAAAAAAATATGCTGATGAATCAGGAATGTTAGACAAGCTTAAGTTTGACATTGCTGGAGATGATTTCCGTGAAGGCTTAACCGCGATTATTTCAGTAAAAGTTCAAGAGCCACAATTTGAAGGACAAACGAAAACGAAGTTAGGAAACAGAGAAGTATCAGCATCGGTAAGTCAAGCTGTCTCTGAAATGTTAACCAATTATTTGGAAGAAAATCCAGATGATGCTAAAGTAATTGTTCAAAAAGTGATTCTTGCGGCGCAAGCCCGTCATGCGGCTCAAAAGGCACGTGATATGGTGCAGCGAAAAACCGTGATGAGTATTGGAGGGTTGCCTGGAAAACTGAGTGATTGTTCTGAGCAAGATCCTGAAAAATGTGAGATTTACCTTGTTGAGGGAGATTCGGCAGGAGGAACTGCAAAAATGGGACGTGATAGAGCTTTTCAAGCAATTTTGCCTTTAAGAGGTAAAATTTTGAACGTAGAAAAAGCAATGACTCACAAGGTTTTTGAAAATGAAGAAATCAAAAATATATTTACAGCTTTAGGAGTAACTATTGGAACTGAAGAAGATCCGAGAGCATTAAACCTTTCAAAATTAAGATACCATAAAATTGTGATTATGTGTGATGCCGATATTGATGGTAGCCACATTGAAACCCTTATTTTGACGTTCTTTTTCAGATATATGAAAGAGTTAATTGAAAACGGTCATATTTATATTGCGACACCGCCTTTATTTTTAGTTAAAAAAGGCGCTAAAAAAGAATATGCTTGGAACGATGAAGAGCGTTTGGCGTTAATGGAACAATATGGAGATGGTGCAAAAATTCAACGTTATAAAGGTCTTGGAGAAATGAATGCGATTCAACTTTGGGACACGACAATGAATCCAGAGTTTAGAACTCTACGACAAATACATATTGAAAATGGAACAGAATCTGATCGTATCTTCTCAATGTTGATGGGTGATGATGTACCGCCACGTCGAGAATTTATCGAAAAAAATGCAATTTATGCAAACATTGACGCTTAAATAGTTAACCCAAATCCTATTTATATGAATAAAATAATTATTTATTGTGCACTCCTTCTGGGTATTAATATGTCTACTGCGCAGAGCTTAGGCGGTGTTTTGCTTGCGGCTGAAGATGCTAATCCATTGCTTGAAAACTATTTTAGTCCTCTCACTAAGGGGCTCATGAGTAGCGCCAATAGTGGGTGGTATTCCACAGCTAAATCCCATAAAAAACTAGGATTTGATATTACATTTGGACTGAACACAGCGTTCACACCCAAAAGTGAACAAATGTTTGAATTTATTGCGGATCAGTACAGTTTTATTTCAACTGCAGATGGAAAAACAAGTATTCCAACAGTGTTAGGTAAAGACGGCAACAGTACAACCTTTGATGTGTCTTTGCCGTATCAAAACGGTAATTTTAAAGTGGGTTCGTTCGAACTGCCCGGCGGCATAGCGAAAGATTTACCAATCAATGCAACTCCAACTCCTTTTGTGCAAGTGGGATTAGGATTGCCTTTTAAAACCACCATTAAGTTACGATATGTGCCCAAAACAGAATTTGGATCTAAAGTGAATGCCAATCTAATTGGGGTTGGACTTCAGCATGATTTAACACAATACCTCGGACTTATTGGTAAGCTTCCATTTTCGGTATCGCTGTTTGGTGCTTATACCAAAACAACTATTGATTATGCGATTGGAAACACAAGTGTTACAAGCCTTGTCACTGTAAGAAACGGACTTGCGGCGTATAAATTAAACACTTGGACTTTACAAGCGTTAGGATCTTTGGATTTTAAGATTATGACGTTTTATGGCGGTTTTGGTTTAAATGGAGGAGTTTCTAATTTTGATATTAAAGGAAATTATGACCTAACCTATCAGGTCATGTCTTCCGAAAATCAAAATATGGGAACGATGACAGAGTCGATCTCGGATCCTATCCGTTTAAAATTTAAGTCTACGGGAACACGAGCAACCGTTGGAGCGCGACTAAATCTTACATTTTTCAAGATTTTCGCAGACTTCACATTACAAGAATATAATACTGCAACCTTAGGGTTTGCATTTAGTTTTAGATAATAATTAGAATACTTTAAAAATAAATTAAAATGAAAATAACAGTAGTAGGTGCCGGCGCAGTAGGAGCAAGTTGCGCAGAATACATCGCCATTAAAAACTTTGCTTCCGAAGTCGTTTTATTAGATATTAAAGAAGGCTATGCCGAAGGGAAAGCTATGGATTTGATGCAGTGTGCATCTCTAAATGGTTTTGACACCAAAATCACAGGATCTACAAACGATTACAGTAAAACCGCTAACAGCGATATTTGTGTTATTACTTCAGGGATTCCAAGAAAACCAGGAATGACTCGTGAAGAGCTTATTGGAATCAATGCAGGAATTGTAAAAACCGTATCTACAAGCCTGGTAGAACACTCGCCAAATACAGTTCTTATTATTGTAAGTAACCCAATGGATACAATGACGTATCTAGCACATAAAGTGACGGGACTTCCAAAGCACAGAATTATAGGAATGGGTGGCGCTTTAGATTCAGCACGTTTTAAATACAGATTAGCAGAAGCCTTAGGTGCACCGATAAGTGACGTTGATGGTATGGTAATTGGTGGTCATAGCGATGTAGGAATGGTGCCTTTAACCTCTCATGCAACTCGAAATAGTATTAAAGTTTCAGAGTTTATTTCAAACGAGCGTTTAGAGCAAGTTAAAGAAGACACCAAAGTTGGTGGTGCAACGCTAACAAAACTTTTAGGAACGTCTGCTTGGTATGCTCCAGGAGCAGCCGTTAGTGGATTAGTTCAAGCGATTGCTTGTGATCAGAAAAAAATATTTCCATGTTCTATTTTATTAGACGGTGAGTATGGGTTATCTGATTTGTGTATCGGAGTTCCAGTAGTTTTAGGTGCTAATGGGGTTGAAAAAATCGTTGAAATCGAATTGAGTGACAGCGAAAAAGCACATTTGCACACCAGTGCCGAAGGCGTAAAAAAGACAAATTCATTACTAGACGTGTAAATATTTTGAAGTTGTGATTTGTGTTTCTCGCCATAAAAGCGCCTTTAAAATGCTCTTTTTATTGAAAACAAAAGAATCTATTGTCAAATCACATCGTAAATCATATATTTGCTCGTTTATAAAAAATTAATGCAGATTAAATTCATTCACAATGCAAAATAAAGGACTCGTAAAATTATTTGCTTTCTTATTTGGTATGGTAAGTATTTACCAATTATCATTTAGTTTTAAAGCCAATCAAATAGAAGATAATGCTAAGCAGTTTGCTATTGAAAAAATAGCCGATACTGAAACCGATTATGACGCTAAACGCGTGCTTGAACAAAGCACATATTTAGATTCGTTGAAAAACGAAGACGTTTATAACATTGGGGTTGCACAGTACAATTTTGATGAAGTTAAGGAAAAAGCCATGAATCTTGGTCTGGATCTTAAAGGCGGTATCAGTGTAATTCTTCAAATTTCTGTAAAAGACATCCTTGTTGGATTAGCAAATGAAAGTAAAGACCCTGTGTTTAGAAAAGCATTGAGTGATGCTGAAGAACTTCAAAAAGACAGTCAAAACACCTATTTAGAAGACTTTTTTGTAGCATTTGATGCCATTAAAGGCGATACCAAATTGGCGTCTCCAGATATTTTTGCTAATCGAACATTAAGTGAAGAAATTACATTTAATATGACTGATAACGAGGTTAAGCCTGTACTGTCTGTTAAAATTGATGAATCTATAGTATCTGCTTTTGAAGTCCTTAGAAAACGTATTGATAAATTTGGAGTCACACAACCAAACATTCAACGAATTGGAAACTCTGGTCGTATTCTTGTAGAATTGCCAGGAGCCAAAGACATTGAACGTGTAAAAGGATTGTTACAAAGTACAGCTCAGTTAGAGTTTTGGGATGCTTTTAAAGGAGAAGAGTTTGGAACGTTTATATTTCAAGCCAACGAAGTTTTAAAAGAACTAGTTGAAACGACTGCAACTGAAACCGATACTCCAGAATCAACTGATGATGCTATTTCTGATATCATTGGAGATACAGATGCCGAAACCGGTGATGTTGCTGAAGTAAATCCTTTAATCGATTTAATTCGTGCGCCAGGCTATAATGGTGGACCTGTAATCGCTTCTTTTGAACAAAAAGACAAACAACAAGTTATAGAGTATTTAAACAATCCTCAAGTTCGTGCGCTCTTATCATCAGAGCAACGTTATGCGAAATTTGTATGGGGAATTCCTCAAGTTCAAACGACGATGGGCGAAAATGCTCAGAACATTGAGTTGGTTGAATTGTATGCCTTGAAAGGCAATAGAGATAACGAACCACCACTTAGTGGGGCCGTAATTACAGATGCACGTCAAGCGTACCAACAAAACGGAAACCCAAGTGTGTCCATGCAAATGAACCTTAAAGGCGCTAAAATATGGGAAGATATGACCGGTAACGCGTTTAATACTGCTGGTCAAATTGCTATTGTTTTAGATGAAATTGTGTATTCAGCACCAGGAGTAACTACAGGGGCAATCTCTGGAGGAAATTCTGAAATTTCTGGATCATTTACTTTGAATGAAGCAGTAGATTTAGCAAACGTACTACGTGCAGGTAAACTTCCTGCTTCTGCAGATATTGTACAAGCTGAAGAAGTTGGACCTTCATTAGGTCAAGAAGCAATTGATAGTGGAATGAAATCATTCTTAATTGCCTTAACATTAGTGCTTTTATGGATGTTGTTTTATTACGGAAAAGCAGGGATTTACTCTAATATCGCATTGTTATTAAATATCCTCTTAATCTTTGGAATACTTTCTGGATTAGGTGCTGTATTAACCTTACCTGGAATTGCAGGTATTGTATTAACTATTGGTATTGCGGTGGATGCAAACGTTCTTATCTATGAGCGTATTCGAGAAGAACTGTTCAAAGGTAAAGGTCAAAAAGAATCTGTTAAAGATGGATTTAGTAATGCATTGTCTTCTATTTTAGATGCCAATATTACTACAGGGTTAACAGCGTTAATACTATATGTATTTGGATCAGGGCCTATCAAAGGATTTGCAACGACGCTTTTAATAGGTATTTTAACATCTTTATTTACAGCGATTTTTATCTCAAGGTTATTGATCGACTGGCACTTAAACCGTGGAGGGAAATTAGACTTCTCAACAGGGATGACTAAAGGCTTGTTTCGGTCAATTAATATTGAATTCCTCAAAAAGCGTAAAATCGCCTATTTAATTTCTGGAACAATTATTATTGCAGGACTAGGGTCTTTATTTACAACAGGACTGGATCAAGGTATTGATTTTGTTGGTGGACGAACCTATACTGTTCGTTTTGCTCAAGACATGAATACTGAAGACGTTAAAACGGCATTAAACGATGTGTTTAATAGTGCTGAGGTTAAAACCATTGGTAGTGCAAACCAATTGAAAATTTCTACTAAATATAAAGTGGACGAAAATTCTGCAGAAGTAGATCAAGAAGTTCAGCAAAAATTATATGAAGCCTTAGTACCATTTTTACCAGACGCTACGTCTTACAAACAATTTATTGATGCTGAAAACAATGTCGGTAAAATGTATGCAGGTAAAGTAAGTCCAACCATTGCGGATGATATTAAAAAATCTTCTGTATGGGCAATTTTAGGATCATTGATTGTTGTGTTCCTTTATATCTTAATACGATTTAAAAAATGGCAATTTTCATTAGGGGCTGTAGCAGCTGTATTTCATGATGTCCTAATCGTGCTTGGAATCTTCTCTATTGCTTGGAGATTCTTACCGTTCAGTATGGAAATTGATCAAGCATTTATTGCGGCAATTTTGACGGTCATTGGATATTCATTAAATGATACCGTGGTCGTATTTGATAGAATTAGAGAATACTTAAGTGAGCATACAAGCTGGAAATTTGATAAAGTCATCAATAGTGCACTAAGTAGCACGTTGAGTCGTACTTTAAACACCTCCTTAACCACTTTAGTAGTGTTGTTAGCGATGTTTACATTTGGGGCAGATTCTCTAAGAGGATTGTTGTTTGCACTTATTGTAGGGGTACTTGTAGGAACCTACTCTTCATTGTTTATCGCCACACCAATTATGCATGATACACTAAAACGTTTAGATGAAAAAGGAGCCTAATAGTCTCCACTAGATATACAAAAAGCCGCTCATTGAGCGGCTTTTTTTTGGTTTATTTTGAATGTATTAATCTTTAATTAAATACGATTGGATAGCTCAAAAAAGAGTAGTTTTCAACCTTGCACGGATTTAATAAGCTACAATTAATAATCTTAGGCTAAGCACTTTTTGGCTTATACATAAACATAAAATAAAGGCCACATAACACAAAAGGAATGCTCAATACTTGTCCGGTATTTAAGCCTAAAATCCAATCCTCACGACTGTCAATCTGAGCAATTTTGAATTGTTCTACAACAACTCTTACCGACATTAGAAGAACTAAAAACAACCCAAAAAGAAACCCTGTTTGGGTACTTTTTTTAGTTTTCCAGTACAAAAAGAATAAAATCAAAAACACAAAGACATAGCCAAACGCTTCATATAATTGCCCCGGATGTCTAGGAACAGTGTCCAGTTGTTTAAATATAATAGCAAACGGAAAATCTGCTTCAGCAGCTTTACCAATCATTTCAGAGTTAAAGAAATTACCAATTCGAATAAAAACAGCCCCTAATGCAGAGGCAACAACCACGCGATCCAGAATCCAAAGCACTGATTTTTTTAATACTTTTTTATTGTATAGCCACATTGAAAATATCATTCCAATAGCGGCGCCATGACTCGCCAAGCCTCGAAATCCAGTGAATTCAAATCCACCACTAAAACGGAAGGGTAGGAAGATGCTAAAAAAGTCATCTTTAAATAGTTCAGGTTGATAAAAAATAACATGACCCAACCGCGCTCCAATCATAATTCCTAAAACAGAATACATAAAAAGTCCGTCTAGCTTCTCTTCAGATTGGCCTTCGTTTTTATATATCTTTTTCATAAGATACCAGCCAGTGATGAAAGCGGCCATCCACATTAAGCTATAATAGTGAATTTTAAAATTCCCAAAAAGGGTAATGCCATCAGAAGCAGGATCCCATACGATTTGTAGCAAATACATAGTCATTTATTTAGATTGTAAATATATAAAATTGGAAGTAAATTAAAGGATACCAATTTTTAATAAATAATAACATTAATTCTTTGGAACGGGATCATGTCCAGAACCTCCCCAAGGATGACAGCGTAAAATACGTTTAATGCTGAGGTAGCTGCCTTTAAATAATCCATGTGAAAGTAGAGCCTCTTTAGTGTAATGAGAACACGTCGGTTGAAACCGACATGATGACGGAGTAAGTGGGGAAATAAAGTTTTGATACAGCTTGATTAAAAACAAAAAAGGTGCAATCAAAATAGATTTCATACCGCTTAATCTAATAAAAATGTAGTGCCATCTTTGCCGTCTTTCAGTTGAATTCCGATCGCCAGTAGTTCGTCTCGTATTTTGTCAGAAAGTGCAAAGTCTTTTTCTAACCGCGCCTCGTTTCGCATGCGGATTAGCAGTTCAACTGTATCTCCTAGTTTTTGATCTTGGTTGTTTGCGCTGTCATTTTTTAATCCTAAAATATCAAATACAAACGCCTGCATCACCTCAGATAAAATGATGAAGTCAGTAGCATTAATATGCGCTTTTCCATCCTTGATTTGGTTAATGTATTTGACAGCACTAAACAATTCTGCAATCAGAATAGGTGTGTTGAAATCATCATTCATGGCGGCATAACAAGTGGATTTCCATGCCATAACATCAAATCCATTAGTCTCTGAAGTCGCGTCAATTTTATCTAATGTAGTCACCGCTTCCATAAGTTTTGTAAACCCTTTTTCAGAAGCTAATAAAGCATCGTTACTAAAGTCTAAGATGCTTCGGTAATGTGCTTGCATCATAAAAAATCGAACGACTGATGCTGAGAATCCTTTTGTTAATTTAGGCGTATCTCCACTTAAAATTTCTGCAGGTAAAATATTATTACCCGTTGATTTGGCCATTTTCTGTCCGTTCAATGTTAGCATATTGGCATGCATCCAATAATTGACAGGTGTGTGACTGTGCCAAGCTTTAGCTTGTGCAATTTCACACTCATGATGAGGAAATTTTAAATCCATTCCACCACCGTGTATGTCAAAATGCTCTCCTAAATATTTAGTGCTCATTGCTGTACATTCTAAGTGCCATCCTGGAAAACCATCACTCCATGGCGAAGGCCATCGCATGATGTGTTCCGGTTCTGCTTTTTTCCAAAGTGCAAAATCTTGCGGGTTTTTTTTATCGGTTTGACCGTCTAAAACTCTAGTATTATGGATAAGGTCTTCTAGTTTTCGACCACTCAAAATCCCATAATTATGAGATTCATTATATTTTAAAACATCAAAATAAATAGATCCGTTTGCTTCATACGCTAGGCCGTTTTCTAAAATTGATTTGATGATTTCTATTTGTTCTACAATATGCCCTGTTGCTGTAGGCTCAATGCTTGGAGGTAAAAAATTAAATGTATTAAGAATTGTATGAAAATCTACAGTATAACGCTGTACGACTTCCATGGGTTCAATTTGTTCTATTCGTGCTTTTTTGGCAATGCGATCTTCTCCTTGATCGGCATCATTTTCTAGATGACCAGCATCAGTGATATTACGAACATAACGTACTTTATACTCCAAATGTTTGAAGTATCTAAAAATCATATCAAACGACATGAATGTTCGGACATTTCCTAGGTGGACATTACTGTACACAGTTGGGCCGCAAACATACATTCCAATGGCTCCTTCATTAATAGGATTGAAAACTTCTTTTTTCCCAGAAAGAGAATTGTAGATATATAGTGTGTTTGTAGTGTGTTTGCCCATGCTTAGAGGATTAGAATTTGGTCTCTAGTTTAATGTAGTCCAAAAATTCTCTTTTAGTTTCTTTATCTTTAAATTTACCACCAAATTCACTTGTAACGGTGCTGCTTTCGATGTCTCTTATACCACGTGAATTAACACATAAATGTTTGGCATCAATCACACAAGCAACATCTTTTGTATTTAAAACGTTTTGAAGTTCTTTAACAATTTGAATGGTAAGTCGTTCTTGTACTTGAGGTCGTTTGGAGAAATAATCAACAATACGATTCATCTTTGAAAGTCCTACAACTGTTCCATTTGAGATATATGCCACATGTGCTCTTCCTACAATTGGAAGGAAGTGATGCTCACAAGTAGAGTAGACCGTGATGTTTTTTTCAACCAGCATTTCTCCGTACTGATACTTATTTTCAAAAGTAGATGCTTTTGGTTTTTTTGCAGGGTCTAATCCACCAAAAATTTCATTAACAAACATTTTAGCGACTCGATTTGGAGTCCCTTTTAAACTGTCGTCACTTAAATCTAATCCCAAGGTCTCCATGATATGTCTAACATCATCTTTGATGACCTCTATTTTTTCATCGGCATTTAACTTAAAGGCATCTAATCGCATAGGAGTTTCAGAAGAAGTTCCTATATGATTGTCTCCAATAGTGTCAAATTTTTCAGTATTATTTTTCAGTCCCATTCTAATATTCGGAATAAAGTTTTCAATGTTTTATGAGTACAAAGATACTTAAATTCACTCTTTGATACTTTTATTTTTTGGTTAATAATTTATTTTTAAGTGAAGCGTATTAACAAAAAAGCCCGTAAATCAATTACAGGCTTTTTTGTAGGGTTCTATACGTTTCTTATAAACTCACACTAAAGGTCAGAGAAACATTAGAATTCGTCGTGTTTAGTTTAGCAGCGTCTAGATTACTTGCATTGTATAACCTATGATTGAAATCACGTTTAGAATTCTCATAAGCCAAATCCAATCGAGCGTTTCCGAAGTTATAACCTACACCAAGTGAAATCCCTTTAAGGTCTCCATAAATCGATGAATCTTCATATGGACTTTGTTCCATTTTATAGCCGCCACGGTAACT
>Ga0209405_1000187_pt1 | contig 53512 bp, 45 predicted proteins | sample COGITO_mtgs_1105_6_FD_184803 | JGI IMG/M metagenome (GOLD analysis project Ga0209405, IMG submission 184803) | Pelagic marine microbial communities from North Sea - COGITO_mtgs_110516 (SPAdes) (version 2) | ecosystem: Environmental > Aquatic > Marine > Epipelagic ...
ACGGTGAACCAACTCCTAGCGCTCGCCAAGGCCGAGTCCACAGGCCGGACCTTGGTGACCTTGCAACTGGACTTGGCACACACCGTGATTGAGGTCTTGCAGGACTGCGTGCCGCGGGCGATGGAAAAGAGTTTGGACATTGGCTTTGAAGGGCCAGAAAGCGTACCCGCTGAGTGCCTGATGGAGGGCAATGCCACCTTGCTGCGTGAGCTGGTGCGCAACCTAGTCGACAACGCCATTGCCTACACACCCGCACAGGGCGTGGTGACCGTGCGCCTGCTTGTAGACCGCTTCAGCGGCGTGCAAGTGCTACAGGTTGAGGACAGTGGCCCAGGTATTCCCCCAGAAGAGCGCGCACTGGTGCTACAGCCTTTTTACCGGACGCTAGGAACCAACGTCGATGGCTCAGGCCTTGGCCTAGCCATTGTTCAAGAGATCGCACAGCAATGCGGCGCAACCCTGGAAATGTCCGAGGCACACACCCACAAGGCCACGCCCGGCCTTTTGGTGACTGTACGCTTCCCACCGTCGTCAAAGGCCGCCGAGGACACAAGCAACGCCTAGGACACAAGCGACGCCTAGGGCGTGTGGGCCTTAGCCCGGGGTCGTCTTTTTCACAGCCACTTTTTTTGCGCTGGCTTTTTTAGCACGTGTTTTCTTGGCCGCCGCCTTCTTAGCTGGTGCCTTCTTAGCGGCGGTTTTTTTAGCCGGTGCCGCCGTCACACCGTCGCCGGCGGCTTTCTTGGCGGTTGCGCGTTTGGTGGCTGCCTTCTTAGCTGCTGTGGTTTTTCCTGCGGCGGTTTTCCGAGGAGGGTACTTGCTTACGCGCGGCTCGAACTCAAAAACAACCCGCCCCTCGTCCGCGCTCCACGCCAAGAAGGCTTTGAATGCACGTCGTGTCCGCATGGACACGAATTTGTCCAGCAAGTCGGTCTTCCCCGTGGTGAGCAGTTTTTGAATTTGCTCGGTATCTACCGGCTGTTGCAACACAATCTTGCCCGACTTAAATTTACAACTGGGCGTCGGCTGCGCCTCGGTTGGCACCAACTTTTCGCAAACATACGAGCTACCGTGCTCGAAGACACGGGCCCCACAGCTCGGACAAGCGCCCAATGCCGTGGCCGCACTGAAGTCAACAATTTCTCCGGTATCGGCATTGGCGTCGTTGCCAAAGTCAAACTCCAGCTTCCAGTTCTTATCCTCTTCGCCCCACTTCAGCGCCAGCTCCGCCGTGAACGGCCAGCCCGCTTTTGAGCGGAAGCCGTCCAAGGGGCCAATCTGCTTGTCGCGTAAAAAGGTCTCTACCTCGTTCAACTCGAAGGCACGGCCTGCCGGTATCTTCGTAATCGAAAAACCGCAACCCTCGGCCTGTGTGGCCGCACCGGTGCAGGTATAGCGCCGATAATTTTCCTTCACAATGCCGCTGCAATTAGGGCATGGCGTTGTCAGCGTTGCGTAATCACCCGGAATGGTGTCGCGGTCATACTCCTTGGCTTTACGCACCATGCGCTCTGTCATCGTCGCAATCTCGCCCATGAAGCTCTCGCGGCTCATCAGGCCTTGCTCCATTTGCGAGAGCTTGTACTCCCACTCACCCGTTAGCTCTGCACGCGAAAGCTCGTCCACACCTAAGCCGCGCAGCAAGGTCATGAGCTGAAAGGCCTTCGCGGTCGGGATCAGCTCACGCCCTTCACGCAGCATGTATTTCTCAGCAATTAGCCCCTCAATAATGCTGGAGCGTGTCGCGGGCGTGCCCAAGCCTTTTTCTTGCATGGCCTCTCGAAACTCGTCGTCCTCCACGGACTTTCCTGCGCCCTCCATGGCCGACAACAGCGTCGCTTCCGAGTAGCGCGCAGGCGGGCGTGTCTTGAGGTCTTTTAACAAGGCCTCTATGGTTTGGGCGCCCTCCCCGGCTTGCACGGCGACCAGCGATACGCCATCTTTCTCGTCATCTTGAGCGTCTTTGCCGTAAATCGCCATCCAGCCGGGTGTTACCAACACCTTGCCTTCGGTCTTAAACGTTTGATCGGCTGCCCGTGTGATGCGCGTCGTGGTCAAAAATTCTGCCGATGGGAAGAAGACGGCCATGAAGCGTCGCACGACCAAGTCGTACACTTTCTGCTCGGCCTCGCTCAAGCCTGAAGGCGCTTGCAACGTCGGAATGATCGCAAAGTGGTCGCTAACTTTCTTGTTGTCGAACACACGGGGCAACTTGCGGACATACGACTTCTCTATCGCCAACGCCGCGTGTGGCGCCAAGTGCGCCATGCCACTACTGGCCAGCATGGCGAAGGTGTCTTGAACCGTTGGCACGTAGTCTTCTGGCAAGGCGCGCGAGTCCGTACGCGGATAGGTCAACGCTTTGTGGCGCTCATACAGGCTTTGCGCAATTTGTAACGTGGTTTTGGCCGAGTACCCGAACTTTCCGTTGGCCTCGCGCTGCAACGAGGTGAGGTCAAACAGCGCAGGGCTGGCTTTGGTAGACGGCGCAGAGGTCTCACTCACCGTCGCAGACTGATCACGCACCGCATCCACAATTTTTTGCGCCTGCGCCACGTCCCACAGGCGCTCCGGTTTTTGCTCTGTGTCTCGGACCTCGCCCTCCGCCGTGGGGGGTCGCTTCCAGTTTTCATCAAACCACTTGCCAACGTATTCGCCTTGCGTCACTTTGAAGGTGGCGTGGATTTCCCAGTACGGCCGGCTCACAAACTTGCGAATGGCCTCCTCGCGCACCACCACCACCGATAGGGTGGGGGTTTGCACCCGCCCAACGGTGGTTAAAAAGAAGCCCCCATCGCGGGAGTTAAATGCGGTCATGGCACGCGTGCCGTTGATACCAACCAACCAGTCCGCCTCTGATCGGCAGCGGGCGGCATCGGCCAGCGGTTGCATCTGCTCATCAGAGCGCAAATTTACAAACCCATCGCGAATGGCTTGCGGTGTCATGGACTGCAGCCACAAACGCCGTGCAGGCTTACCCAACGGTTTCTTCTCACTCGCAAACTGCTCAATGAGCCTAAAAATAAGCTCGCCCTCGCGTCCGGCGTCACACGCATTGATCAGGCGGTCAATGTCTTTTCGCTTCGCGAGTTTCACGACCGCGTTCAAACGCGACTTGGTCTTCTCTATGGGACGCAGGTCAAAATGCGGGGGCAAGACGGGGAGGTTATTGAAGCTCCACTTACCGCGCTTCACGTCAAACGCCTCTGGCGCCGCAATCTCTACAAGGTGTCCCACCGCGGAGGTCACCACATACTGCTCGTTCTCAAAGGCGTCGTCTGACTTCTGAAAAGCACCCGTCGTTGACGTGAGCGCTGCCGCAATATCTTTTGCAACCGAAGGCTTTTCAGCAATGACTAATGTTTTCATCTGTCTACAATCTGTTCTGTCTGCTAACGCACAAACACCCCCCGTGCAACGATGCACAGGTAGGGGAACCTTACCAAATTTTTTGAGTCTGTTTTATCTTGTCCAAAACCAACGCCACCACTCGCTCAAAACCAACGGCCAAAATGTGCGCTGCGGCCCAACAATACAAAGCCCGCGTTGAGGCACGCGACTCCGAGGTCCACGGCAAAGGCGTCTTCGCCCTAACCGACCTCAAAGCGGATGACACCCTCATCGAATACATTGGTGAGATTATTGACTGGGAGGAGGCCTTGCGTCGCCACCCACATGACCCCAGCCAACCGAATCACACGTTTTATTTTCACATTGATGAGTCTCGGGTGATCGATGCCAACGTCGACGGTAACCGCGCACGTTGGATTAATCACAGCTGCGACCCTAACTGCGAAGCCAGCGAGGAGGGCGGACGCGTATTCATCAAAACGTTGCGCGCGATCGCGGCCGGTGACGAATTGTTTTATGACTATGGCTTGGTCATTGACGAGCCTATGAGCGACGAGTTGAAGGCCGACTACCCCTGCTGGTGCGGCGCACCAACCTGCCGTGGCACCCTGCTCTCAGCGACACCGGACGCCGACGCGTTTAAGGCAACGAAGACAAAGACCAAGACCAAGACCAAGACCAAGCCTAAGGTCAAATCTAAGGTCAAGGCAACGCCTAAAGCAGGGCCCAAGACCAAGCCCGTCGCAACAAAGTGACCACGACCGACCCACGAGCATCCGGCGCCAGCGACGACGTGTTTCGCGCGCTCAACGGCGCAGCGGAAGCCATCTGGTTGGACAACCACGCCACGTGGCCGGATGTTAGCGTAGAGGTGCTTCCCTCGATTGACTCCACCAACACCGCGCTCATGCGGCGGGCCCGCGTAGGGCAGCACCAACCAGTGGTGCTGATGGCCGTCACCCAGACCGCCGGCAAAGGCCGCTCAGGTAAGGCCTGGGAGAGCCCTGCAGGCGACTCCCTGAGTTTTTCGGTTGGCCTACCCATGGCGGCTGACGCGCCGCTGTCAGGCCTGTCACTGGCCATTGGCTTGGCGCTGGCAGAGAAGCTCACCCCACGCGCACACATTAAATGGCCAAATGATTTATGGGTAGACCAGCAAAAGCTGGCAGGCATTTTGATTGAGGTGGCCACGCTTGGCCACACCCGCTTTGTGGTGGTTGGAGTGGGCCTCAACATACAGACACCACAGCTGCTGCACCCCACTGCGGCCGCCGTGCCACCCATTGGCTTGCGTGACGTCACAGGCGACCCCGCGCTGGACATCGGTGAGACAGCCGCTCACTGTGTCAATCAGGTCTTCGCGGCCTTCACACACTTTACAGAGTCGGGCTTTTCCTCGCTGATTGAGCGCTACGCCGACAGGGACGCACTGCGGGACGTGGCCGTGCGGTTGTCCGACGGGACAACTGGCACCGCGCGCGGCGTTACGGCGGCAGGTGCGTTGCGCTTAGAAAGAGCGGACGGCACAATGGTCGACATCATCAGCCAAGAAGTCAGTGTTCGGCCATGCGCTACCTAGTCATCATTTTTCTTCTAACCCTTAACGGGCTTGTTTGGCTCTGGGGTCATGACCACCTGCGATCGGTGGGTCTCCCTGCGCCAAGTCTGAGTACCGACGCGTCCTCCGAGCGCCCGAACGATGCGAAGGCTGCTAAGGCCGCTGCTGAGGCTGCTGCTGAAACGGATGGCGCACTGGCTCCCGACGCCGCACGCGACGTCGCACCGGTTGCGCTCGTTGCACCCGTTACGCCCGTTGCGCCGGCCCCCCCATCAACACCCGCCGCATCAATAGCCACCGCAAAAACGCCAACCAGCGCGGTGCCACCACCCTTTACAAACGCGACGAGCCAGTCGGTGATGCCCGCCAGTTGCTGGCAAGCGCGATTTTGGCCCGCCGAGGCAAAGTCCGCGCTATTGGCTTCACTGACCCGCCAAGCGGACGACGTGCTGTGGCGGCTATTACCCAGCCAGCTTGACCAACGCTGGGTCGTCATCAACGACGGCAGCGGGCAGGCCTTGGCGCAGTTAAAAACCCGGCTACGCCGGGCGGGTTTGGATTACAGAGACAGCAAGCCCCCCTTGCCGCCAGGCGTCATCGTCGGCACCTTCAGCACGGAGGGGGCCGCGAACGCCCTACTGGCAGAGTTGAACGCACGCCGCGAACAGGGCTTTGAGGTGAGGCAATCTCGGCCAGACAGTCTTGTCTGGGAGGTCGCTATTTATGCACACACCGCCTTAGATCGCGACCGCTTATTGGCGGCACTGGATGCGATTCCGCGCTATGACAACGGCGAGTTGCGTATTTCGGACTGCCCAGACAAACCTTAGTTGTCGCTGCATGGCGCGCTCACAAAAAAGCCGGCAAGTCGCCGGCTTTTTAATGCACAGGGCAGGTCACGGTTTACTTGCTAGCCGCCACACGCGCCATCTCCAAACACTTGTTGGAGTAGCCCCATTCGTTGTCATACCAGCTGACCACTTTGACAAACGTCTTATCCAAAGCAATACCCGCCTCAGAATCAAACACCGAGGTGCACGACTCACCGCGGAAATCAGTGGCCACGACTTTGTCTGCGGTGTAACCCAAAACGCCCTTCATCGCGCCTTCACTGGCCGCCTTCATCGCCGCACAAATTTCTTCGTAGCTGGCTTCGTTCTCGAGCTCGACCGTCAAGTCAACGACAGACACGTCTGACGTGGGGACACGGAAGGCCATGCCGGTCAGCTTCTTGTTCAATGAGGGGATGACGACACCCACCGCCTTTGCTGCGCCCGTGCTGGAAGGAATAATATTTTCCAAAATACCGCGACCACCACGCCAGTCTTTGTTTGACGGTGCATCAACGGTTTTTTGCGTCGCGGTCGCCGCGTGTACGGTCGTCATCAGGCCACGCTTAATGCCCCAGGTATCGTTCAACACCTTGGCAACAGGTGCCAAGCAGTTGGTCGTGCAGCTGGCATTAGAGATAATGGCCTCGCCGGCATAGCTTTCGTGATTAACGCCGTAAACAAACATGGGCGTATCGTCTTTGGACGGCGCACTCAAAATCACTTTTTTCGCGCCAGCGGCCAGATGCTTCTCTGCCGTCTCCTTGGTCAAAAACAAGCCCGTTGACTCGATGACAACGTCGGCACCCACGTCATTCCATTTGAGATTAGCCGGATCACGCTCGGCGGTCAGGCGGATTTTTTTACCGTTCACGATGAGCGTGTTGCCATCGACGGCGATATCACCTTTAAAACGACCGTGTACGCTGTCGTACTTCAGCATGTAGGCGAGATAGTCGGGCTCCAACAAATCGTTAATCGCCACAATTTCGATGTCAGAAAAGTTCTCAGTTGCGGCACGGAATACCATGCGGCCGATGCGACCGAAGCCGTTGATACCTAGTTTAATTGTCATTTTTAATCTTTCATTTACACGTCATTAATTCAAATTACAGCCAGCCAGTTGCGACCACCGACATCAGCCACGAAGCACTTTTTCAACCGTATCTGCCACGTTCTTTTCGGTAAAGCCGAAGTGCGCAAACAAGGCGGGAGCCGGCGCTGACTCACCGAAGGTATCCAAACCGACGACCGCAGCGCAACCGTACTTCCACCAGCCATCCGTGCTGCCCATCTCCACCGCAACGCGGGGTAGGCCCTTGGGCAAAACAGACAACTTATACGCCACCGTCTGGCGATCGAACGTGGTGGTGCTGGGCATAGACACCACACGCACAGCAATACCGCGCTGCGCCAACACGCCTTGCGCTTTCAATGCCAGCGCGACCTCGGACCCTGTCGCCACAATCACCGCTTGCGCTTTCTTACGCAACCCCACCTCGCTGGGCTCGGCGAGCACATACGCGCCCTTGCTGATTTCGTCTAGGGCCAACTTAGGGCTGTATGGCAAGTTTTGACGCGACAGCAGCAACGCGGATGGCCGCGTTGTGTTTTGCAACGCAGACGCCCATGCGACCGCCGTCTCTGCCGTGTCCGCTGGGCGCCACACGTCTAGGTTCGGAATCAGCCGCAGGCTGGCGGCATGCTCAATAGATTGGTGTGTCGGGCCATCTTCACCCAAACCGATGGAGTCGTGCGTAAAGACATGCACCACGCGCTTCTTCATGAGAGCGGCCATACGGATGGCATTGCGGCTGTAATCGCTAAACGTCAGAAAGGTGCCGCCGTAAGGGATGTAACCACCGTGCAACGCAACGCCGTTCATGATGGCGGCCATACCAAACTCACGAACGCCGTAATTGATGTGGCGCCCGCCCACCCCTTCAGCGGTGTTGCTCACGGCGCCCGCCGCGTCCACGCGCAGGTTGGGAGTCGAGGGTGTATTGGTGAGGTTAGAGCCGGTTAAGTCGGCGGAGCCACCCAACATCTCCGGCAATGCCGCGGTGAAAAAGCCCAATGCAATTTGCGAGGCCTTGCGCGATGCAACGGTCTCGGCCTTGGTGTCCGCAGCCACAATGGCGTCAAACGCGATTTGCTGGAAATTAGCGGGTAAGTCACCCTTCATCCGTCGCAGCAACTCCGACGCCAACGCGGGATATGCGGCTTGATACGCTGCAAAACGAGTGCTCCAGCTGGCTTGGGCATCGGCACCCGTCGCCACCGCGCTCCAATCGTCATACACAGCTGCGGGAATCTCAAATGGTGCATGGTCCCAACCGAGCGCTGCACGTGTCAGCGCTATTTCCTCAGGGCCCAGCGGCTCGCCGTGCGCCTTCGCGGTGTTGGCACGGTTAGGTGACCCCTTGCCAATCGCGGTTTTACAAACAATCAAGGTGGGCTTGTCCGCACTCTTCTTGGCAGCAGCAATCGCTTGGTCAACGGCATGGACGTCATGGCCATCAATGGGGCCAATCACTTGCCAACCGTAAGCCTTGAAGCGTGCTGGGGTGTCATCAACAAACCACGGGGCAACCTGACCGTCAATGGAGATGCCGTTGTCGTCGTACAGCGCGATCAGCTTGTTTAGTTTCCAAGCACCGGCCAACGCGCTGGCCTCGTGGCTGATGCCTTCCATCAAACAGCCATCGCCCAAGAAGACGTAGGTTTGATGGTCGACCACCTGATGCCCGGCGCGATTAAATTCGTTGGCAAGTAATTTTTCAGCAAGCGCCATACCTACGGCGTTGGTCAAGCCTTGACCCAATGGGCCGGTGGTCGTCTCTATGCCCGGCGTCACGTCCACCTCCGGGTGGCCCGGTGTCTTGCTGTGCAATTTGCGGAAGTTTTTGAGCTCGTCGATGGATAAATCGTAACCCGTGAGGTGCAACAGGCTGTAGATCAGCATCGACCCATGGCCGTTGGAAAGTACAAACCGATCACGGTCCACCCAATGCGGGTCTTTTGGGTTGTGCTTTAAATGCTTAGACCACAGCGCAACCGCCATGTCAGCCATCCCCATAGGGGCGCCGGGATGACCCGAGTTGGCTTGTTGTACAGCGTCCATCGCCAATGCACGAATTGCATTGGCCATATTGGTGGTGTTGGCCATAGGTGTCCTGTGAAGGGTGGTATCAGTTAGGGCGCCTGAGCATCGCGCGTCAGACAGCCCATTATTTTAGCCGCATGCGCCAGCGCCTTCGTTGTCTTGGGCGCTGTCGCAGGCGCGTTGCAAATACAGGACAATGTCCGACATGATCACCAACGGCATCATTTTGGCAGCTGGGCGGGGCGAGCGCATGCGCCCGCTCACCGATCACACGCCCAAACCCATGCTGGACGTTCACGGCCAACCGCTCATGGCGTGGGCGGCCCAACGCATGCAAGCGGGCGGCGTTCAGACGCTCATTGTGAACACGGCTTGGTTGGGCGAGCACATTGAATCGCACTTTGGCGACCACGCCTCTGGCTTGCCCATTCACTACTCACACGAGGGCCTAGATTTCGGACGCGCCCTAGAAACGGCTGGCGGTATCGCGCGCGCACTTCCCCTGTTGCCTGCAGCGGCCCCGGCATTTTGGCTAGCGGCGGGTGACGTCTATGCACCCGATTTTGACTTCAGCACGTCGGACACTCTCGGCAGACCCATGGCATGGGTTGACGCGTTTTTGCGCAGTCCACGCTTGGCGCACCTGTGGATGGTGGCCAACCCAGACCATCACCCCCACGGTGATTTCACCCTCACGGCTGACGGTCTGCTACACCATGGGGCGGACGCGACGGGGCCGCGCCTCACCTACGCGACCATTGGTTTATTCAAACCCACCCTGTTTTCGCAGGCCTGGTCCCAGATTCCAGCGGGGAATCCCGCTGGCGTTGCCAGCCCATTGGCACCGCTGCTGAGACAGGCCATGGATGCCGGATTGGTTAGCGGTGCGCGCTATGACGGCCAATGGGTGGACGTTGGCACGCCAGCGCGATTGGCGACGCTAAACGCCACCCCACCCCACGCCAGCCATGGCCGCACGGGTTAGACTGGCCATTAAACAAGTAGGCAACCCGCTATGAATCCGCTTTTACAAACACACCTCACGCCCTCTGACACGGGTGTTTACGCCGAACGGCGCGCACGCTTGGCGCAGGCCTTGGGGCCAAACGCGCTGGCCATTATTCCAACGGCACCCGAGCGTATGCGCAACCGGGATGCCGACTTCCCATTTCGGTTCGATAGCTACTTCTTTTACCTGTGTGGTTTCGCGGAACCCAATGCGGTCTTACTGATTGACAGCAGCGGCCACACAACCTTGCTCTGTCAGGCCAAGGACCTAGAGCGAGAAATGTGGGACGGCTACCGATTGGGGCCCCTTGAGGCACCCAGCGCGCTTGGCATTCAATCAGCAGCCCCCATCGCTGAGAAGCACGCCGTGATTGCGAAGCAACTTGAAAATAAGCACGCCGTCTGGTGGCCCTTTGCCACCCACGAAGGCCTGGGTCAGGACGTTGAGCGCTGGCTAGATGCGGTGCGAGCGAAAGCGCGTGCTGGCGTGAGGTGTCCATCCATGCAAAGCGACGTGTGCGCGATTCTGGATGAAATGCGCCTCGTTAAAGATACCCACGAAATACAGACCATGGGCCGTGCGGGCAGCATCAGCGCCCACGCACACGTTCGGGCAATGCGCTACAGTGCGGCGGCCCTCCGGCGAGGAGAGGACCTGAGGGAATACCATTTGGAAGCGGAGCTCTTACACGCGTTTAGAAGCGGCGGCGCGCAGTTCCCAGCCTACACATCGATCGTCGCCGCCGGTGCGAACGCGTGTGTTTTGCACTACCGCGCGGGAAATCAGGCGGTTGTGTCCGGTGACTTGGTGCTGATTGACGCGGGTTGCGAGCTCGATGGCTATGCCGCCGACATCACACGTACGTTTCCTGCCAATGGCGTGTTTAGCGCACCGCAACGGGACGTCTACGCCGTGGTACTGGCAAGCCAAGAGGCCGCTGTCGCCGCGACGCGCCCAGGCGCCCGCTTTAATGACCCACATGACGCCGCGCTGCGCGTGCTTTGCGAAGGCCTACTCGACTTGGGAATACTCAACCGGCAAGACGCGGGCACCGTTGACGACGTGATTGCCGACCGGCTATACAGCCCGTTTTATATGCACCGAACCAGCCACTGGCTCGGCTTGGATGTCCACGACTGCGGCGCTTACAGTGAGCCGCTTAGCGAGGCGTCAGCTGGCGTTGCGCCGGCGACACCGCTGACGCGGCCGCTGGTACCCGGCATGGTGTTGACCATTGAGCCCGGGCTCTATATCCGCCCGGCAGAGCAGGTGCCCGAGGCCTTTCACCACATAGGTATTCGCATTGAAGACGACGCCTTGGTCACCGCTGAAGGCTGCACCCTTTTGACCCGCGAGGTGCCGGTCGCAATCGACGAGATTGAGGCGCTCATGCGGGCGTGACCCCTAATCCCATGACCCTCCGTCACGCCACGATACGCAGCGTTAATGTTGGCATTGCACGTCCCCTGATGGTGGGGGGACGCCCGGTCATGAGCGCGATGGATAAGCGAGGGCAAACAGGCGAGGTACACGTGGGTACCCTGGGACTCGCCGGCGACGAGCAGGTCGAATTGGCCTATCACGGGGGCATCTCCCAAGCCGTCTACGCCTACCCCATTGAACACCTACCGTTTTGGCAGGCGCGACGGGCGGCGCAAGCGCCCGGCCTCTTCGAGACCCCGCTTGAGATGGGCGGGTTGGGGGAGAATTTAAGCATCGAAGGGTTGTTGGAACACGAGGTCTTCGTTGGCGACCAGCTGGTTGGGGCGAACGTTGTCTTTCGCGTCACACAACATAGAGAACCCTGTGCCAAATTGAATGCCGTGCTCGGCTATGCGACCGCGGCAAAGGAGATGGTCGCCCAGGCGCGCACCGGGTTTTACTTGCGCGTAGAGCAAACCGGCACTCTCCATGCGGGTGATTGTCTGGCTCTGCACCCGGGCCGCCAAGAAATCAGCGTGGCCGACATGGCGCGCAGCAAGTGGGCAAGACACGCGCGTGATTAGCGTATTTGCGACCAAAAAGTCAAAAGCGTCTGACCCCAAGCCTGCCCATTCAGCCCAACGAAACGGTAGGTAACTGCCTACAATCGCATGATTGGGCCAAAATCAATGGCTCTAGCTTACTCTGCGCCTTTTCGCAGCACACCATGACACAAAATAAATCCGCCAACGACAGCAAAAATGCCGAATTACGCCGCGCGGCACTCGACTACCACGAGTTCCCAACACCCGGAAAAATTGCGGTCGCGGCGACCAAGCAACTAACCAATCAGCGCGACTTGGCTTTGGCCTACTCGCCCGGCGTAGCGGCGCCCTGCGAAGAGATTGTGGCGGACCCGGCCAATGCGTTCCGCTACACCAGCCGAGGCAACTTGGTCGGTGTTATCACCAACGGCACCGCCGTTTTGGGGCTGGGCGACATTGGTCCTCTGGCGTCCAAGCCCGTGATGGAGGGCAAGGGTGTTTTATTTAAGAAGTTCGCAGGCATCGATGTTTTTGACATTGAGATCAATGAACGTGACCCCGCAAAGCTGGTCGAGATCATTGCTGCGCTGGAGCCGACCTTTGGCGGCATTAACCTAGAGGACATCAAGGCGCCAGACTGCTTCTACGTCGAGCGCAAGTTACGCGAGCGTATGAAAATCCCGGTTTTCCACGACGACCAGCATGGCACCGCGATTGTGGTGGGTGCGGCATTTTTGAATGGCCTGAAGGTCTTGGGTAAAGATATCAAGCAAGTCAAGCTGGTGACGTCTGGGGCTGGGGCTGCCGCGCTGGCCTGCCTCAACTTACTGGTAAAGCTTGGCCTACCGCGCGAGCACATTTGGGTGACCGACTTAGGGGGCTTGGTTTACGAAGGCCGCACCGAGCTCATGGACGAAGACAAAGCCCAGTTCACCCAGAAAACAGACCTGCGCACGCTCTCGGACGTCATTCAGGGTGCCGACGTGTTTTTGGGCTTGTCTGCCGCGGGTGTGCTGAAGCCAGCAATGGTTGCCGGCATGAACGAGCGGCCTTTGATTTTCGCTTTGGCCAACCCAACGCCGGAAATTCTGCCAGAAGAAGTCCGCACCGTCCGTGACGACGCCGTTATGGCAACGGGCCGCACGGACTACCCCAACCAGGTCAACAACGTTCTGTGCTTCCCCTACATCTTTCGGGGTGCTTTGGACGCGGGTGCGTCCACCATTACCGACGAAATGGAAGTCGCGGCGGTACACGCGATTGCGGAGCTTGCGCAGGCCGAGCAAAGCGAGGTCGTTGCGGCGGCCTACATCGGTGAGCAACTGACCTTCGGTCCCGAGTACCTGATTCCCAAGCCTTTCGATCCGCGGTTGATGATTAAGATCGCACCGGCTGTGGCGCAAGCAGCAATGGACAGCGGCGTCGCCACGCGGCCGATTGCCGATATGGCGGCGTATATGGAGCGCCTGCAGAGTTTTGTATTTGCATCCGGCACCCTCATGAAGCCGATCTACGCGGCAGCTAAAGCCGCACAGATTAAGCGGGTGGCCTATGCTGAAGGCGAGGAAGAGCGCGTATTACGCGCTTGCCAAGTGGTCTCCGACGAGGGGCTGGCCAGACCCACGCTCATTGGTCGGCCCGCCGTCATCGTCCAACGCATTCAGAAGTTCGGCCTGCGACTGAAGGAGGGCGTGGACTATGACGTTGTCAACGTTGAGCAAGATGACCGCTATCACGCTTTTTGGCAGCAATACCACCGAAAAACAGCGCGGCATGGGGTTACCCAGCAACTGGCCAAAATTGAAATGCGCAGAAGGCTGACGCTGATCGGGTCTATGTTGTTAGAAAACGGCGATGTTGACGGCCTAATTTGTGGGACATGGGGGAGCACACTCAATCACCTGGACTACATCGATCCGGTCATTGGTAAGCGCGATGGCGCGACCACCTACGCCTGCATGAACGGCCTGATGCTACCCGGCCGGCAAGTGTTCTTAGTCGACACACACGTGAACTATGACCCGTCCGCTGAAGCGCTCACCGAGATTACGTTAGCGGCCGCGGAAGAAATGCGGCGGTTCGGCATCACGCCCAAGGTAGCCTTGTTATCGCACTCCAACTTTGGCTCCTCCAATCAACCCAGCGCGGTCAAGATGCGGCAAACCCTGGCCTTGCTCAAGGAGCAAGCGCCTTGGCTGGAGGTCGATGGGGAGATGCACGGTGATGTGGCACTCGATGCCGCAGCCCGTGATAAGTTAATGCCTGACAGCCTGCTACGCGGCGAGGCCAATTTGCTGGTGCTTCCCAACATTGATGCCGCCAACATCGCCTACAACCTGCTCAAAACCACCTCTGGCGGCGGCATTGCCATCGGCCCTGTTCTGTTGGGTGCCCGTAAGCCCGTGCACATCCTGACCCCCAGCACGACCGTACGCCGCATCGTGAATATGACGGCACTCACCGTCGCTGATGCAAACGTACAACGGAATTAAGCTCTTCGCCCCGGGTTTGCTTATTTTTTAGGCAACTTGGGGCCTGGGTTCCCGCCTGTCTGAAGCCGATAGCGCCTGTCTGTAGGAAACAAGCTTGCGTTTTTGGCGAGAATCAGGCAAACTCTCGCCTTACTTTCAGGGTTAACCCTTGATGATCAAAAGGTGGTCACATTTGCTGATTGCCTTTGGATCTTTTGTACCGAAAAAGTGTGCTAATTGTCGTTCCTGCTGGTCACGCACCACAGTGCGGCGCCTTTCAGGGTGTGGCGTACTTTTTCGCGATGGCCTAGCTTTAATTGTTTATTGAAAAGAAAGAAGCGGAGATGGATACGCCACTTCGTACGGTTCGTACAAACATTGTTCAATCTATTCGCGCACACCGTGTGAGCGAGTTGCAGCGCGCTGCTGAGTTTTTGGGGCATCACTTCCTCTACGCTAACGTGGGCAAAGCCCAAGTGAAGCAGGACGTGCTCGACCTCATCAACGCGCAGTACACACTACCGGCTAGCAGCAACAAAAGCTTTGATACGCTGTACAGCGCTATCACAGACACCCTGCACAAGTCTGGGCCCCAAACTGGCTTCGTAGCGGTTTTGGAGCACATCCCATCGCACTCGAAATTTGACAAAGAAGCACGCGAGCAGTTGCTGGACATCTTCCGCGATGCGGCGGACTACTGGAATGACCGCAAAGTGCCTTTCCGTTGCTTCTACTCGTTCGCAGTTGCACGCGCGGCGACGGGGGAAACGGTTGCCATTAATCTGGAAGGTGGTGAAGAGCCCATGCCCACAGATAAGTTGGTAGACGTTAGCCCAATGGCCTTGCGCATGAGCAGTCCATTTAACGCAGGCTACTGGTTAACAGCCGCCTAGGTGCTCAGGCTTAGCCTAGCGTAGAAAAGCCAGCAAACACTGCTGGCTTTTTTTGGCCTGTACCGCGCCAGTTATCGCGAGCCGTGCACGGCCTGATGCAGCGCCACATACTCATCGACAGTAACCTCTTCTGCCCGGCGGCGGACATCAAACGGTCCCGTGTACCCTTTCGCCTCTAACCAAGCACCTAAGGTGTGACGCAATAGCTTACGGCGCTGGCTAAAAGCGATCTGCACCATTTCAGAAAAAGCGCCCACGTCAACCACAGGCGGCTGGGCCTTTGGCACCATGCGCACCATTGCACTATCAACCCGCGGGGGAGGATCGAAGCTTTGCGGTGGGACATGCAAAAAATTAACCATCTCATAGCGCCACTGCAGCATCACAGATAGTCGGCCATATGCCGCCGAACGGGGTGCCGCTACCATGCGGTCAATCACTTCTTTTTGCAACATAAAGTGCTGGTCTTTGATCACGTCAACAAAACCCAGAAGGTGAAACAAAATGGGCGTTGAAATGTTGTACGGCAAGTTCCCCACCACACGCAAAGGGCGGTCCGGTGCTGTCTGTGCAATGCCCAGAAAGTCCACCCGCAACACGTCTTGGTCAATCACGGTTAACTGCGGGTTGGCTTGCAAGCGCGTCACCAAGTCCCGGTCTAATTCGACGACGGTTAGATGCTTGAGTTGGCGCAACAGGGGCACGGTCAAGGCACCCAAGCCGGGGCCGATCTCGACCATGTGGTCGTCAACGGACGGGCTGATGCCGTCGACAATCCCCTCAATGATGCCGCCATCGGTTAAGAAGTGTTGTCCGAAGCGCTTGCGTGCAACGTGTCTCATTCTTGGCAGCCCGTCAGCATGCAGCGGGCGAGCACCGCTTTGTATCCAGCCCTCACTCGCGCCACTCGCGAATGTCCACGTAGGCCCTGGCACGGGCCTCCGCAGTCCATTTCGCGAATGCCTCATCGGCCGCCTTTTGAAGCAAGAGGTTGCTGACAGCCTCGTTTTGAGCCTCTTCGCTCAGCGGCACACGCCGCCTATCCAATACCTCAATCAGGTGCACACCGAAACGCGACACCACGGGCTCACTCACCTCGCTTACGGCGAGGCGGTTCATGGGGCCCTCAAACTCAGGCACAAAAGCGCCCGCATCCACCCAGCCCAAATCACCGCCGCCTGCGGCGGAACCATCTTGGCTATACGCCTTTGCCAGGGCGGCGAAATCGCGCTTGCCCGCTAGCAACTCCGCACGAACATCACGCAACGTTTGAATCGCTTGCTGCTCAGACAACTGCGGCCCTGTTTGCAACAAAATGTGGCGGGCCCGTGTCTGGCTGGCCGTCATCTGGGCCTTTGCAAGCGGACGGCCCAACACCTTCAACAAATGCACGCCAGCACCACTGGTCACGGGCGCACTGACCGCCCCAACCGCCAGGGCCGCGGTGGCGTCGGCAAACAGCGCGGGATAATCAGCGACGTTGCGAACACCCATATCACCGCCGTTGACACCCTCAGGCGCCTTCGAGAACGTCACCGCCAACGCGGCAAATGACTCGCCTTTGTTCAGCGCCTCACGCACACGGTCCACACTGGCCATTACCGCGTCTTTTTCTGCTGCGGTCGCATCCTCGCGGATAGGGAAAAATATCTGCGCCAACTGCAACTGCGGTGGAGGCGCTGCACCATCTGGCGCCGCTTGCGCTTCCAAGAAGGCGTCAATGTCGGCTTGACTGCTGCGACTGTCTGCGCTCACAAAACGCTCACGCATGCGCTGTACCGCTAACTGGTCACTGAGTTGTTGACGGAATGACAGCACCGACAAGCCATCTTTCGCGACCGCCACGCGCAAGGACGCCACGCTCATTTTGTTGTTGCCGGCAACCACCCTTTCCGCGTTGTCAATCTCCTCCTCGGAGACCACAATGCCTTCTTGACGCGCAGCCTGGACCTGTGCGCGCTGGTCAATCAACTGCTCGAGCACCTGTTTACGCAGGGCGGGGGACTCGGCCACACGATTTTCGCGGGCGACAGCCGCGGTTCGCTGTAACAACTCAAACCAGGTGATGGGCGCGTCATTCACCACGGCCACAATACGATCGGACAACGCGGGGCCGACCTCTGCGCCGGGCTTGGCTGGCGCTGCCGCCAGCGCAGCTGTCGAGAAACAGCAAAGCATCCAAAGCGAGGCTGAGCCCAACCGCATGCGCGCGACCAAGCCGCGCGATTCGTCGTGACATTTCAAAGACATAAGCTCAGGGATCAATCGTAGTTCTGGAATCGACTTGGTGGATTCACTTCTTGCCGCAAATACTGATAACGAGGAATATTGTTACTCAGCGTTTCCAACGGGTTCGCACCCGCACGCGAGAAGCCAACAAATTCCAACTGGAAGAGAATTCGGTCATTAGCCTCTGACGCAGAGGTTTGTGCGCGCTCCAAGACAACGCGTCCCAACCAGCACCCTGCGTCGTACTCTAAACCCGTCACCATGTCCGCGATGCGCCCGTCCGTTTGGCTGTAGTTCACACGACCAACGCTATACCAACGCGGGGCGCCTAAGCCGCGGCCTTGCCCCAGATCGCTCCCGGCGTCGCCCCACAGGTCATTCAATGGCCACTGCCATGACACGTCCCACAACTCGCTAACATCACGCTGCAGGCGGTAAGCAAGGCTGACCGTGCGGTAACTCCCTGGGTGATAGGTCGCACGCGCCGTTACCCGGGTGTACCGGTTCGTATCTTGATCAAGTTGCGCAACGCCATCCAAGCGCCACCTGTCGGACGGGTTGTATGCGCCACCTAGCAGCACGTCGCTTAAGCGCTCCGTTTGCACGGCCGCGCCATCGGCAATGCCTTGGAACTGATCACGCAAGCGCAGCCGTTGTGCAGCCGTCACATTGAAGACCTCGCGCCCATTTTCGTTGAACCACCGTGAGGTCAGGCCCATGGTCACGTTGCGGCCATCCGCAATGCGGTCGTTGCCAGAAAAAGCATACGGGGAGTAAATGCTGGACAAATTGAAGTCCGTCTCACCCGAGTCGTAGTTGGGCAGTCCGTCTTGTTTGCGGTAAGGCGTCTGCGCGAATAGAAAACGCGGCTCCAAGGTTTGTTTGCTCAAACCGCGATCCGCCTCAAACACCACGCCGCCATCCAAACTAAGTGTCGGAACGGTGACTGACGCTCGGCGCCGACCCGACCAGTCCCCCGAGGTCAAAGCCGTGTCCAAGTCATAGTGGCGACTGTGTACGCGCAAGGCAGGTTGCAGGTAACCACCCAATGTCTCAAAGCGGTGTGAGGTATTTGCCACCACCACCGTCCGCGTCCCGTCTAGGGTATTGATGTCTGGCCTGTCGAACTCGGTAAGCTCGGTTTCAACCGACCAGTCCAGACCCGCCAATTGACCTTTGTTTCCGTGTGAGCCCACACGGTACGCAAGTTGATAGCGATCGTACGGCGGCGTAATCGCGTCGGTGTCCGACGTTTGCAAGGTCTCCCACTTATACACGCCGGCACTGGCGCTCCACAGATTCTCGCCCGTGGTCAACGCAACGTCATTCGCGAGTAAGCGCTCAGTCAAAGAGGTGGTGGTGCGGGGGAAGTCACGCCAATAGTCACCGTCACTGACTTGGTTTATGTTGGTCCGCAGTGTGAGCGGCAACCCGGACGCCTTCAGGCCTTGCTGATGCTGCCAAGCCCAGCCCCAGCGGTCTTGGTCGCGCAAGCTGTCGTTGGGCATGTAGGCGGCGCGCAGCCGACCGCTGTACGCGGTGCCGAGGTAACGGTATTCACCCGCCAGATCGACGCCCCGCTTGCTCATCAGCGTGGGGTAGAGGGTCGCGTCATGGTTGGGCGCAATGTTCAGATAGTAGGGAACCGTTAGCTCCAAGCCGCTGTTGTTATCGATGTTAACGGTGGGTGGCAAGAAGCCCGATTTGCGTGCATCTGATAACGGGAAACTAATCCACGGTGAGCCCATTATGGGCACGCCCTTGAATCGCAACACCGCGTTTTTCGCCGTTCCCGTGTCTTCGTTTTGGTCAAAGGTGATGCTGGATGCCGTCACTACCCAATCGGGCAACCACGTCCCCGCACTGGGCCGGGGACAGGTGGAGTAAACGACGTCTTTGGCCTCGGTTAGGTCGGGGCCTTTGAACTCAATCAGGCTGGCGCGACCATGTCCTTGGCCTACACCGTTCAAGCTGTTGATTTCAAAATCTGGCGACGTGAAATAGCCTTCGGTGGTACCGATATTGATCTCCGCTTTCGGACCGGTGAACCGGTTGCCTTGCTGGTTAACGCGCACATTTCCCTCGATTAACACGTTATCTGTTACGAGGTTGTGCTCGATCTTGTCGGCTTGAATCACGACACCGCGTCGACGCAATTGCGCATCACCCGTGATGATGGTTGACACATCGGCCTCCCCGCCCACTTGCTGGCCGGAGACAAATGTCGGGGTGGGGTCTTGGGCACCACGCACCTGCTCAACCAGCGCATCGGATGGCTCCAATTCCAGCACCAGCCCGTCGCTCGCTTGCGCAGGCACGTGCAGCGCCATCAAAGCGAGGCCGGCGGGCAACAGTGGCCGCCATGCGCAGATGGCTTTGAAAATCTGAGTGCGCGAAAAGGTAGGCAAGGCCATCGAGGCAACAATCAAGTCAAAAGCTAAATAAAATTCGGTCGATTTTGGCCGAAATGCCTTGTGAGGGCACGCTGCGTAAGGCGCGCATCTGTGCGCCGCCCCTTACAATTACGTCAACATTATCCTACGGACCGGGCCGACCCTGAGTCGTCCAACCAACAACCTATGGTAAACGCCCCTTTTCCCGCAATAAGTTGGCCCTCTGAACCACGCAAGCAGGCATTTGACCAGTGGTTCTCGTCCGTCTGCAACACCCACCAAATTGACGCGAGTAGCCTGCAGGTGGCTTCCGCAGATGCCAGTTTCCGCCGTTATTTTCGGGCACACCGGTTGGGGCAGGCGGCGCATACGGTCATCGTTATGGACAGCCCCCCGCAAAGCGAAAACGCCGCACCCTTTGTGCAGGTCGCCGAGCTACTTGCCAAAGCCCAGTTGCCCGCACCGGACATATTGGCGTGGGACGAGGCCCACGGCTTCCTCTTGCTGAGCGACTTGGGACAGTACACACTCTTAGACGTTCTCAGCACACCTAACGCCAATGCCGCTATTCCAGGGGCCCCTTTTGCCGAGCCCCGAGTTGCTCGCGTTTTCATGGAGGAGGCGATTGACCTATTGGTGCGCTGGCAACTCGCTAGCGAGCCTGGGGTACTCCCCCCCTACGATGCGCCGCTACTCCGACGTGAGTTGATGCTTTTCCCTGAGTGGTATGTCGCGCAACACAAAGGCTACGCCCTGAGTGAGACCCAAGCGCAGGTGCTACACACCAGCTTTGAGCGCCTGATCGCGCACAACCTCGATGCCCCTCAGGTCTATGTGCACCGTGACTACATGCCCAGAAACCTGCTTGTCGGGCCCGATGGCCGCTTGGGCATTGTTGACTTCCAGGACGCCGTCATGGGTCCCGTTACCTACGACATTGCCAGCCTAATGCGAGACGCTTTTTGGACGTGGGACGATGACTTCGTTATTGACATCACCATCCGCTACTGGGAGCGTGCGCGCGTTGCCGGCTTGCTGAACCACGGTGATTGGGCCAATGACTTTGGTTCATTTTTCAAAGCGGTGGAGTGGATGGGGTTACAACGGCATCTCAAGATTCTGGGTATTTTTGCGCGCCTCAGTCTCCGCGACGGAAAACCCAAATACCTCGCGGACACGCCCCGCTTCATTCAGTACGCCCGCGCGACGGCGGGGCGCTACATAGAGCTGAAGCCCCTGCTGCGCTTGTTAGATGCGATAGAGGGCGAGTAAGTGCCGCGTATTTACTGCCCCGACCCGTTGTTGACACACACCGCACTTGGCCTACCGCGCGAGGCAAGTCGTCACATACAGGTCCTGCGTATGCAACCGGGTATGGCGGTCACCCTATTTGATGGACGCGGTGGTGAGTTCGAGGCCACGATTACAGCCATGGGTAGGCAGGCGGTCGACGTGCTTGTCGGCACCCACCAGCCCCGCGAGCGTGAAGCCGCTCACGCGGTGCATCTGGCCGTGTGCATGCCAGCCAATGAGCGCATGGACTGGTTGGTTGAGAAGGCCACCGAACTGGGCGTCCAGCGCATCACCCCACTCATGGCACAGCGCAACGTCGTGCGTCTACAAGGCGAGCGGGCCCAAAAGAAACAAGCGCATTGGCGGGCGGTCGCTATCGCGGCGTGTGAGCAATGCGGGCGCAACCAAGTGCCCGTTGTCGACGCACCAGTCACGCTAGCGCAGTGGCTACGCGACCAGGCGCTACCCACAACAGGCAACGTGGATGCACACCGTGTTGTTCTATCCCTCACAGACACGCAGACGGCCGGTAGCGTGACGCCGGCGTCCGGTGCCACGCGCGCGCTAATCGGGCCTGAAGGCGGTCTGACGCCAGAGGAAGAAGCCAGCGCCCAGCAACAAGGCTTTGCCCGGGTCCAGCTCGGTCCGCGCGTGTTGCGCACCGAAACCGCTGCGTTGGCGGCACTGATGCATTTCGGTCACCTCGGCTGAAAGCGTGCGCCAAGTTAAGCCCCCACACATGGGATGGTGACGGTAGAATATTAGCTATCACTAATATTTTGGCGGCTGCGAGGCATGCGTGTGGATATATATGAACCGTAATCTCTGGTTGCTCGCACTAGCTCAGGGCCTCTTTCTCACCAACAACGTGGTGTTTATTGGCATCAACGGCTTGGTTGGTTTGGCCCTTGCACCCGTTGGCTGGATGGCCACATTGCCGATTACCGGCTACGTGGTGGGCAGTGCCTTGTCTACCGGCTTGGTGGCGAAGTCGCAGCGGCGTTGGGGCCGACGCGTCTCGTTCCAACTGGGCTTACTTGCCGCAATCGCCTCGGCCTTACTTTGTGCCCTTGCCACCGTATGGCAGACGTTCTACTTGCTGATTGCGGCAACGATGCTGGCGGGTTACTACAGCGCCAACGCCCAGCTTTATCGATTTGCTGCGGCCGAGCTGGCTGGCAGCATGGCCAAAGAAAAAGCCATTTCACTGGTCTTAGCTGGTGGCTTAGCGGGGGCGATCGTCGGGCCTAATATGGCCGCCTACACCCGCGACTTAACCAGCACCCCTTTTACGGGAGCCTACATTGCCTTGGCGGTTGCCGGCGTGCTGTCGCTCTTTGTAGTCGGTAAAATTCGCTTCCCTGAAGTCCCCAAGCGCGGCCCCAATGACGCCGTCGGGCGACCCTTGCGTGTGATCATGCGTCAACCCGTCTTTATCATCGCCGTCGGCGGTGCGGCACTCGGCTACGGCGTGATGAATCTGCTCATGGCCGCCACGCCTTTGGCCATGCAAGTCTGCGGTATGAGCTTTGACAACACGGCAGTGGTGCTGGAATGGCATGTTATCGGGATGTTTGCGCCTGGCTTTTTCACCGGTCACTTGATACAGCGTTTTGGCGTGTTGCGCATCATGGGCGTGGGCGTCTTACTCAACCTAGCCTGTATCGCGATTGCACTGACTGGTGAAGACCTCACGCATTTCACCATCGCTTTGTTTGTGTTGGGTATCGGCTGGAACTTTTTGTTCACGGGTGGCACCGCGTTGGCGCTAGAAACCTATAGACCCGAGGAGAAGGACAAGGCGCAAGGCGCTATTAATTTCGTCACGTTTGTGTGTATGGCCGTCAGCTCTTTTGCCTCCGGTGCGGTGATCTCTACCCAAGGCTGGGCTTGGCTCAACGTGGGCGCCATACTCCCCGTTGCATTAACGGGAATGGGTCTGTGGTGGCTAGCCCTGCAACACCGCGCGCCACCTGCGCCGTCGGCTTAACGCTTGCGCGGGTGCGGCGCTTTAGGTATGAAACTTGAATACCGCCGTACTGGCGGTGAGGTTAGGTAGCCAACGGCGCGGCGTACCGCCATGCAAACCAAACCCTTCGGCGATGCGTAGGTTGTTGGCCTGGGCGAGCACCTCGAAGTCGGCAAATGTACCCACGCGAATGTTGGGCGTGTTGTACCACTGATACGGCAAACGCTTGGTGACCGGCATGCGACCCAACAAGACTTGCAAGCGGTTGGGCCAGTGGGCGAAGTTCGGGAAAGAAACAATACCAATACGCCCAACACGCGCCGTCTCCCGCAACATGACCTCGGCGTTGCGTAGGTGCTGCAAGGTATCCAATTGCAACACCACATCAAACGACTGGTCTTCAAACATTTGAAGGCCCTCGTCCAAATTCAACTGCAACACATTCACACCACGGGCAATACAAGCCGCTACTTTACTGTCATCGATTTCGACGCCATAGCCATGGCATTGCCGTGTGTTTTGCAAATGCGCCAAAAAGCGGCCATCCCCACAGCCCAAGTCCAATACCCGCGCACCCACCGGGACCAAGGCGGCAAGCGCCAACATGCTGTCATCACCGCTCATGGGACACCTCTTTGTCAAAGTACGCACGAACCGCGCTGTGGTAGCGCCCATCGTCCAACAAGAATGCATCATGGCCGTGCGGGGCGTCTATCTCCGCATACGACACCCGCCGCTGGTTATGCAGCAAGGCACGCACCAGCTCACGACTGCGACTGGGTGCGAAGCGCCAATCCGTCGTAAAACTCACGACTAGAAACGAGGCCTTCACCTGCCCAAGGGCCGCCGTAAGGCTGCCGCCGTAGGACTTGGCGGGGTCAAAATAATCCAATGCGCGGGTGATCAGCAAGTAGGTGTTGGCGTCAAAGTATTCCGCAAACTTATCCCCCTGATAGCGCAAATAACTTTCAATTTCAAACTCGACCGCCTGCGTGCTGAACTGGAAATCCCGCTCTGGCCCGGTTGACGCTTGGGTTACGTCGTTCGCGAGTTGGCGCAAACGGCGACCAAATTTCTCGTTCATTACGTCGTCGCTCAGATAGGTGATGTGTCCAATCATCCTCGCGATACGCAAGCCACGGCGTGGCAATGTGTCATGCGCGTGGTAATGGCCCTCGTGAAAGTCAGGGTCGGTCACGATCGCGCGTCTAGCCACCTCGTTGAAGGCAATGTTTTCAGCGGTTAAGTTAGCCGCACTCGCTACGACAACCGCATGGCGCACACGGTCCGGATACTGCATGGCCCAACTCGTTGCCTGCATACCGCCCAAGCTGCCGCCCATCACGGCGGCCAACTGCGCAATGCCTAAGGCATCTAGTAACGCCGCCTGCGCATTGACCCAGTCCTCTACCGTCACAACGGGGAAGTCAGCGCCCCACATCCGGCCCGTTTCGGGGTTAAGCGTTGTCGGCCCACTCGAGCCGAAACAAGAGCCGATGTTGTTAACACCAATCACAAAAAATCGATCGGTATCAACGGGTTTGCCTGGGCCCACCATGTTGTCCCACCACCCTTCGCTTTTAGCTCGCACCGTGCCATCTTCCTCAACATACACACCTGCAACGTGGTGCGAGGCGTTCAGGGCGTGGCAAATGAGTACGGCGTTGCTCTTATCAGCACACAATTCCCCATAGGTCTCGTAGGCTATCTCGTAGCTGGGCAAGACCGCGCCACTCTGCAACGCGAGCGGCTCGCTGATACGCAGCGTTTTAGTTTCGGCAATTAGTGGCATGGCACGAAAAACCCGGTGAACCAAAAACGGGGCCGGGTGGTGCCTGAGCGGTCCGTTTTTAGCTGAATTTATAAAAGGCGCCCGCAAGCCGGAGCAAATCAGCGCAATGACAGTATAGCAATGCCTGGCCCCAGCACGCCCAGCACGCTTGGCACCCGGGCCAAACGACCGTCTCAACCGCCGCACCAATCCAGCGCGCCAGCCATGGTTTTGGCGCATAAATCTTTTTGGGCGCAGGGCTTAAAGCGCCCATTTTTGCACCAAAAACAAACACAAGCACCAGGAAATCACGGTATGGACGCACTACAACAGGGCGCAGACGCGCTATTTATACTCCTTGGCGGCATCATGGTGCTCTCTATGCATGCGGGTTTCGCGTTCCTTGAGTTGGGAACCGTTCGCAAGAAAAGCCAAGTTAACGCCTTGGTCAAAATCTTGGTGGATTTCTCCGTTTCAACGGTGGTCTATTTTCTGGTGGGCTACGGTGTCGCATACGGCACGCACTTCTTTATAGGCGCGGAGCAGCTCGCCCAGCAAAATGGTTATGAGCTGGTGAAGTTCTTCTTCCTGCTGACATTTGCCGCAGCGATTCCCGCGATTATCTCTGGCGGCATCGCTGAGCGCGCCAAGTTTTGGCCGCAATTGATTGCCACCGCCGTCATCGTCGGATTCGTTTACCCGTTCTTTGAGGGCATCATGTGGAATGGCAATTTCGGCGTACAAGCGTGGCTGGAAGCGCAGTTTGGTGCGGCGTTCCACGACTTCGCTGGCTCAGTTGTCGTCCACTCCGTGGGCGGTTGGATCGCTCTGCCTGCGGTATTGCTGTTGGGCGCCCGCCATAACCGTTATCGTAAAGACGGCTCACTCAGCGCACACCCACCGTCGAGCATTCCTTTCCTTGCGCTGGGCGCTTGGATATTGTGCGTCGGCTGGTTTGGCTTCAATGTGATGAGTGCACAACGGCTAGAAAATATTTCTGGCCTGGTTGCCGTGAACTCCTTAATGGCCATGGTGGGTGGCACCTTGGCAGCACTCATCGCTGGCAAAAATGACCCGGGCTTCGTTCACAACGGCCCCCTGGCCGGCTTGGTGGCCGTCTGTGCGGGCTCGGACATCATGCATCCCCTGGGCGCACTCATGGTCGGGGTGGTTGCGGGCTTACTCTTTGTTTGGTTATTTACCCGCGTACAAAACAAATGGAAAATCGATGACGTCTTAGGTGTGTGGCCATTACACGGCTTATGCGGCACATGGGGCGGCATTGCCGCGGGGATCTTTGGGTCCACCAGCTTTGGCGGACTGGGCGGCGTGTCGTTTATGACCCAAGTGATCGGCTCCCTCATGGGGTTGATCTGGGCCGTGGCGGGCGGCTTTGTTGTGTATGCGGTGCTGCGCGCCGCCATGGGCCTGCGCCTATCAGCTGAAGAGGAATACGCAGGCGCCGACCTGACCATTCATCACATCAGCGCCACCCCGGAACGTGAAACCAACTGGTAAGCACTGGGGAAAACACGTAGAAGGCGGCGGCAAATCGGCATTGCCGCCACACTTTGCGGGCAATTACGACGCGCGTCTCGACAGATTAACACTAAGTCGTTGTTTTCCCGTGATAATAAGTTAGCGCAACGAGGATGTTGCGCGTGTTTGAGGTGATAGGCCAGTTTTGCGCGCCCCGACGAAGTCAATTTAGTTTGTGCTTGTGGGACTTCCATCGCTTTAGTAGTGTGTTTTTTTGAGGAGTCCCAAGATGGGCAACAAACTGTACGTCGGCAACCTGCCTTACACCGTCCGTGATGACGACCTTAGCCAATCTTTTGGCGAGTTCGGCACGGTCACCAGCGCCAAAGTCATGATGGAACGTGACACCGGCCGCTCAAAAGGTTTCGGTTTTGTCGAAATGGCTGATGATGCGCAAGCACAAGCCGCAATCAATGGCATGAACGGCCAAGCTTTAGGCGGCCGCAATTTGGTCGTTAACGAAGCACGTCCAATGGAGCCACGTCCCCCCCGCACCGGCGGTTTCGGTGGCGGCAATGACGGTTTCCGCAGCCCATACGGCGGCGGTGGCCGACGTGATGGCGGCGGTGGTGGTGGTGGCGGCGGTCGCGGTGGCTACTAAGCCCTGATACTGCCAGCGCCCTCGTGGCGTTCGCTTTGAAACCGGCTCACACCTCGTGTCAGCCGGTTTTTTATTGGGTGCGTGGCTGAAAAACGGCGCGTACGTGCCCCTGCCACTCCGTAATGCCCGTCACGTTCTGGAAGACCATGCTGTCGCCAGTCACGACATCTTTGCCGCTGGTCACGCGCGATGGCGTTAAGGCTCTGAGTATGTCGGTGCCCGTGTCCATGCGTAGGTGCTCGCCCTCTATAACCACCTGTTCGCGATCTGGCCGAATGTGCGTAACCACCGCGTTGCCTGTTAATTCATAAACGGTTTGCCCGTCATCAATAAGCGCACGCTTCGCTCTCCCAACCGTTATGGCAGCACCATCGCCCCAAGAACGGATGCGCGGATTGGTGATCAGCATGTTCCCGGTCGCCGGTACGTGCGTTCCGGTATCACCAAATACCTCTGCCGTTAACTGCCCCGCTTCATTGAAGCTGCGCGACACGAAGTTGACGAGGTAATCGTCAGGCACGTTGCTGCGCACTGCGCTCGGCGCTGACACCTCAAACGTCGGCGTTACCCGCAACAACCAAAAAGACGCCCCCGCCAAGCCAACCATCAAGGCCAAGGGCACATAGGCCACGAGTGCGTCCAGTGCACTATGAAGAGGGCGACTTCGGACTTGGCCTCTGACGCCCTGCCCCTCGGGGGGCGCTAGCGCGTTCAGCGCAGTCACAACAGGTGGCGCCATGGGTTAGTGGCCCGCCTCATCCAGCAAAGCCGGGTAGGCACCGTTGGCCGTTAACACCAAGTCGCAGAGCTCGCGCACGGCGCCGCACCCAGCGCCCGCCTGCGGCACGTAGTTGGCCACCGCCAGCACATCGGGGTGGCCGGAGGCAGGCACACAGGCCAAGGGCGCTCGCCGCAACATGGGTAAGTCAGGCCAGTCATCACCCATCGCCGCCGCCGCTGACCAGTCTAAGCCCAGCGCCGCCAGCTTGGCTTGGGCTGCGGGCAACTTGTCTTCTGTTCCGTAAACCGCATGCAGCACACCCAGCGCGCCCAAGCGGTTGCGCAATGCGCCTGAGTCGCGCCCCGTAATAATCACCGGCGTGACGCCACAACGCTGCAACAACTTGAGGCCATGGCCGTCCAGCGTATGGAACCGCTTTAAGGTCTCACCCGCTTCGGAAAACCATAGTCCCCCATCGGTCAAGACACCGTCAACATCAAAAAAGACGACTTTTACATCTTTTGCACGTTGCAGGTCCGCTGGCTTAAACCGTGTCTTAGGCGTCATCGTCATACCGTAATTCTCCTATTAGATGACTTTGGCACGCATCAAGTCGTTGGCATTGAGGGCGCCGACCAAGCGGCCATCGCCATCAACCACCAATAGGCTGGTCACCGCATTGGCCTCCATGACATCTGCGGCCTCCGCCGCCAAAGCGTCCATCGGGATCACACGCGGGGCATTGCGCATCAGCGTCGCTGCCGTCATCGCTCGGAGGTCACCGCCGCCTTCAAGCAGTCGTCGTAAATCACCATCAGTGAATATGCCCACCGGTTGGTTTTGACTATTCACAATCGCGGTTGCACCCAGACCCTTGTCGCTCATCTCGCGCATGACCTCTAAGCCCGTCGCCTCCGGTGTCACCGAGGGTATCTGCCCCTCTGTACGCATGATGTCATGTACGTGGGTGAGTAACTTGCGGCCCAGTGCGCCTCCTGGGTGCGAGCGCGCAAAGTCTGCTGGCTTGAATCCGCGGGCATCCAGCAGGGCGATCGCCAGCGCATCACCCAATGCCATTTGCACCGTGGTGCTCGCGGTTGGCGCCAAGTTGAGGGGGCATGCCTCTTTATCGACGGCGCTGTTCAGCACCCCATCCGCATAGCGGGCCAACGACGAGTCCGCGCCCCCTGTTAGCGCGATCAAGCCAATGCCCATGCGCTTGATCACAGGCAACACAGCATTCAGCTCATCGCTCTCACCGCTGTTACTGACCGCCAAGACCAAGTCATCGGCCGTGATCATGCCCAAATCCCCGTGGCTCGCTTCACCCGGATGGACAAAAAATGCCGGCGTCCCAGTAGACGCCAACGTCGCTGCAATTTTATTGCCCACATGGCCACTTTTCCCCATACCCATCACCACCACACGTCCCGTGCAGGCAAGGATGCGCGCAACAACCGCCGTAAAGCCGCCGTCCAGGCGGTCCGCCGCCTGCCGTAATGCGTTGGCTTCGATATCGAGTGCCGCCTTCGCAACCGTAACGGTTTGCGACAAGTCAAATGAAGGGGGTGTTTTTGCTAGCGTCATGTACGAATTATCGGTGATTGATGCAGGGCTGTGCTCGTTCGCAGATTAGAACCGCTAACATGTTGGGATGAACGCATTCGATGTCACGTTGCTCTACCTCCTAGCCGCTGTGCTGGGGGTCGTTGTGTGTCGTTACCTGCGGTTGCCACCTATTTTGGGTTACTTAACGGTTGGCATTTTGATCGGGCCTAATGCCCTCGCGTTGACGCAAGACTCTGCCGGTCTTCGTTATTTAGCTGAATTCGGCGTGGTGTTTTTGATGTTTGTCATCGGGCTGGAATTCAGTCTAACCAAGCTCAAGACCATGGGTAAACACGTGTTCGGCCTCGGCGCCTCGCAGGTGATCGTCACCATGGTCGCGGCAACTCTGGGGTCGTTGGCCTTGGCGTGGCTGTGGCCTAGTGGCTGGTTGATGGATTGGAAGACGGCGTTGGCCCTAGGCTGCGTGATGTCCATGAGCAGCACAGCGGTAGTGATCAAGCTCACCGCCGAGCGTGCTGAGCTCGAAACCGAACACGGTAAGCGCGTGGTCGGCGTGTTGTTGTTTCAAGACTTGGCTGTTGTCCCGCTATTGGTGCTAATTCCCGCGCTGGGCGAGTCAGGCCGTGACATGTTTAGTAGCTTGTCACTGGCCGTGGTCAAAGCCGTAGCCCTCATTACCATTCTGTTGGTTGGGGGGCGGCATTTCATTCGCTGGTGGCTGACCCTGGTCGTGAAAAGAAAAAGTGCCGAGCTCTTCATGCTCAACCTGCTGCTCATCACACTGGGGCTCGCATGGCTGACCGAACATGCGGGTCTGTCACTGGCCTTGGGTGCATTCGTGGCCGGCATGCTCATTTCGGACACCGAGTTTAAGCACCAAGTGGAGACGGACATTCGCCCGTTTCATGATGTATTGATCGGCTTGTTTTTCATCACCATTGGGATGCTCCTTGACTGGCGCATTGTCTTGGAGCGCTGGCCCTTGGTGCTGGCCTTGACCACCTTGCCGGTCATCTTTAAGTTTCTTGCGATCGCCGGTCTATCACGGCTGTGGGGTGCGCCGGTAGGCACCTCAACACGGGTAGGCCTGTATTTAGCGCAAGCTGGCGAGTTTGGTTTTGTGTTGCTCACCCTCGCCTCACAGCGCAACCTCATCGCCCCGGAAATGCTCAATCCGATTTTGGCGGCCATGGTTCTGTCAATGATGGCAACGCCGTTCATCATCATGTACAGCGATGCGGCTGTGGCGCGACTGGCTGGGGCGGACTGGACCATGCAGTCCATACAAATGACGACCATCGCCAGACAAGCGATGACCGTCAACCGCCATGTGGTCATTTGTGGCTACGGACGAAGCGGTCAAAACTTGGCCCGCATGCTGCAGGGAGAGAACATTCCGTACATGGCACTGGACCTTGATCCCGACCGCGTTAAGCAGGCTGCTGCAGCGGGTGACACCGTCGTCTTTGGCGATGCCGCGCGGCTGCAGGCCCTAATGGCGGCTGGTCTTGCCAGAGCCAGTGGCTGCAGGCCTTGCCAGAGCCAGTGCAGTCGTCGTAACCTACAAAGAACCCAGCGCCGCTTTCCGGGTATTACTCCACACCAAAGAGCACGCCCCCCATGTCCCCGTCATCGTGCGCACCGTGGACGACCATCATATTGAGGACCTGCTAAAGGCGGGTGCGACCGAAGTGGTGCCTGAAGCCATCGAGGGAAGTCTGATGCTGGCATCGCACGCGTTGGCCTTGGTGGGGGTGCCCACACGGCGCGTTATTCGCCTCGTACAAAATCAACGCGAGGCGCGCTATGGTTTGCTCAGAGGCTATTTCCACGGCGCCGACGACGATACCGTTAATGAGATCGACCAAGAGCGACTGAAAAGTTTTGCCATTCCCGATACCGCGCACGCAATTGGCCGGTCGGTCGCACAGCTGTCACTTCAAACACTCGGGGCGCGCTTGGTGTGCATTCGTCGATATGGCGTACAGCTAACGCAGACGGACGAGGATCAGCAAATACTGGCGAATGATGTCGTGGTTTTGAGCGGTACGCCCGGCGCCCTGGCCTTGGCTGAAGCGCGTTTACTAACCGGTTAGGTAGAAGGCCATCATGGACACCACACAATTTCTTAGGCAACACATTCGAACGGTTAACGATTGGCCTGCGCCCGGCGTTGCCTTTCGCGACATCACACCCCTATTGAGTCAGCCGCAGGTTTTTCGCGTCTTGATCGATGCCTTTGTACACCGCTATATGGCGGCGTCCATGCGGCCGGACGTTGTCGCTGGCCTTGACGCGCGCGGGTTCATTATCGGCTCGGTATTGGCGTATGAGCTAGGCGTCGGCTTTGTGCCTATCCGCAAAAAAGGAAAGTTGCCTTTCACCACTATTTCGCAAACCTATGAGCTTGAGTACGGGAGCGCCACCGTCGAGTTACACACCGATGCCATCGAGGCCGGCCAACGCGTCTTATTAGTCGATGACCTGATTGCCACCGGCGGAACCATGATGGCCGGTAAGCAGCTAATAGAAAAACTGGGCGGCATCTTAGTCGAAGGCGCGGCGATTGTTGATTTGTCGGAGTTGGGCGGCTCCGCCCAGTTGCGACGTGCCGGTTTACCCCTGTTTACACTGGTTGACTTTGAAGGTCACTGAACAAAGCGCGGCTTATTTACCGATACAAAAGCGGGAGAATATCTCGCCCCAAAAGCGGGAGAATATCTCGCCCAATAAATCGTCGGCATTGAACTCCCCAGTAATCTCACCCAGCGCAACGTTGGCCAGCCGCAGCTCCTCGGCAAGTAGGTCAAGCTGATCGCCACCTAAATCCAGCCACTCGCGCGCCAGTACCAGATGCTCCCCCACCGCATGCAGCGCACGAACGTGCCGCTTGCGCGCCGTGAATAGCCCCTCGGTGGGCTGCTCCCAGCCTGCCCACTGCAACAATTGCAAGCGTAAGGCCTTTAGGCCCTCACCCGTTTTTGCGGACAGTGCGACGGCCGCCTGCGCACCAGCTGTTACACCACCTGATGCGGGGGGTGCCTGCAGGTCGGCCTTGTTCCAGACCGCAACCACCGGTATTGATGCGGGTAGCCGCGCACGCAAGGCCGCGTCTTTCTGGGCAGCGACGGCATCTTGGGCACAGGTCGCAAGGCCGCGTCTTTCTGGGCAACGACGGCATCTTGGGCACAGGTGCTGTCATAGACGTAGATGACTGCGTCTGCCTGCGAGATTTCGCTCCAGGCACGTTGGATACCCATTTGCTCCACCTCGTCTTGGGTATCTCTCAACCCTGCGGTATCCAACACATGCACAGGTACGCCGTTGATCTGTATGGTCTGCGCGATGACATCGCGGGTTGTCCCTGGAATGGCGGTCACGATTGCCAACTCGGCGCCAGCAAGTGCGTTAAGTAGCGAACTCTTGCCAGCGTTTGGCTGTCCAGCGATCACCACTTTGATGCCCTCGCGCAACAACACGCCTTGCTGTGTTTGTTGTACGACGGCTTCCAACTGGCTCTGCAACGCCGCAAGCTGGCCGGAGGCATCTGCTTTTTTTAGGAAGTCAATCTCCTCCTCGGGGAAGTCTAAAGTGGCCTCGACCAGCATGCGTAGCTTTACGAGCTGCGTGCGCAACTGCTGGGTTGCGTTAGAGAAGGCACCACTCAGACTGCGTGCGGCACTGCGGACCGCTTGCTCCGTGCTAGCGTCAATCAAGTCGGCTACGGCCTCGGCTTGGGTGAGGTCCATTTTATTGTTTAGGAATGCGCGCTGGGTAAACTCTCCCGGCTGGGCCAAGCGCAAGACCCCCGCCACATCACACGCCAAACACGCATTCACCAGCATCTGCAAGACAACAGGCCCACCGTGTGCCTGCAGCTCCAGCACGTCCTCGCCGGTGTAAGACTGTGGGGCCTTGAAATAAATCGCAATGCCGTTATCAACGTGGCTCCCATCCACCTGCGTGAAGGGCAGGTAGTTGGCGACCCGTGGTGTGAGTGTTCGACCAAATAGCTGCGCGATCAGGCCCGAAAGATCCTTGCCGGAAACACGCACAATACCAACGGCGCCACGCCCGGGCGCCGTTGCAATCGAAACAATGCTGTCTTCAGGGTTCGCGTGCATGGGTGTCCACTTTCTACTGCGCAGTCTACTGTATGAAAAAAGGCCGCCACCCTCAGGGTGCGGCCTCTTCAAGACATGTCGCCGTCGCTTATTTAAACTTCGGCAATCGGAACTTCATCTCCACACCCATGCTCTTGTTAATTTGCCACTGTTGCAAAATAGTCAAGGTGTTGTTCGTAATCCAGTACAGCACCAAGCCAGCCGGGAAGAAGAAGAACATGACGGAGAACGCCATCGGCATGATCCACATCAACCGCGCTTGTAGCGGGTCTGGTGGCACGGGATTCAAGGCCGTTTGTATGAAGGTGGTCGCAGTCATCACCGCAGGCAAGATGTAGTACGGGTCTTTAGTCGACAAGTCTAAAATCCAACCAATCCATGGTGCGTTGCGCATTTCAACACTGGAGAGCAACACCCAATACAGCGCAATAAACACCGGGATCTGAACCATGATGGGCAAACAGCCGCCCAAAGGGTTCACTTTTTCCTCTTTGTAAATGCGCATCATCTCTTGCTGCATTTGCTGTGGTTTGTCTTTCAAGCGTTCGCGCATATCGGCAATGCGGGGGCTTAACGCCTTCATCTTGCCCATGCTGCGGTAAGCCTTGGCATTTAGCCAGTAAAACGCCGCTTTGATCAACACCACCAGCAACATAATGGCCCAACCCCAGTTGCCGACGGCCCCGTGTATTTTGTCCAGTAACCAATACAGCGGCTTGGCCAAGATCGTGACCCATCCGTAGTCTTTAACCAAGTCCAAGCCTGGCGCCAAAGACTCCAAGAGGGTTTCTTGCTGAGGGCCTAGGAACAGACGGGCACTAACCGACGACTTACTGCCTGAAGGAACCGCATCAAGATCAGCGACTGAGCCGGCGGAATACAGGTTGCCCTTCAGCTTGCGTGCAAAGTTGTTCCGCGCTTGGCCGTCTGCCAGCAGCCAAGCCGATGCGAAGTAATGCTGCACCATGGCGACGTAGCCGGTCTTGGTGTTAATGGCAAAGTCGGCCTTGCCGTCGGCGATATCGTCAAACGACACTTTCTCGTACTTGGCCTCTTCCGTGTAAAACGCGGGCCCAGTAAACGTCTGGTAGAACGGTGTTGATGACTCTGCCTCGTAGTTGTCCCTGACCATCTGAACGTATAGCTGTGGCTCGACGGCTGTATTGCCGGCATTTTCAACATCGTGACGAACATCAATCACGTAGGACCCACGCTTGATGGTGTACGTCTTGGTCAACGTGATACCGCCGACCGCGGGGGAGGCGTAAGTAATGGTTAACTCGTCCAGACCATCAACCAAACGGGTGGGGCCTGGGAGCCGCGTCATCGCCGTCGTATGGTTGGGGAAGTTGCCGTTGATCAGGCCACTTTGCACGACATAGGTGCGCCCCCGGGTTTGCTGCAACAGGCTCAGAGGCTCGAAGCCCTCGGCCTTATGACCGCCAAGACCTTGCGCATATTTCAACAGCTGGGCGTCCACCACATTGCCACCGGCACTATCAAACGTCAGCTTGAGCACATCGGTTGTCACCTCCGTTAACTCTTGCGCCGCCGGTACGGCACCTGCCACTGGCAACTGTCCAGCACCTGTTTTTTGAGCCGCCGGCAAGCCTGACGACCCCTGGTCGGACTCTGGCTGCGTCTGCACCGCTGCGGGCTTGTTGAAGAACAGCGGCGCCTGACCGTTGTGCACCTGCCAAGCATCCCACAACATCACGAGTGAGATACCAAATACAGCCCAGAGCAGAGAGCGGCGAATGTCGTTCATGGAGATTTCTTTTTGGTTGAGCGGGCCATTAGCCCTGAAAACAAAGGTCGGCGACCCGTTCGAAAACGAGAGAATGTGGCAGGCACCGGGTCATAGCCACCGTCACACCACGGCTGACAACGGGCTAAGCGTCCAACCGTCAGCACGGACCCTATCACAGCGCCATGGCAAGACAGCGCCGTTAAAGAGTACGCAGAACAGGTGGGTTCAAAACGACAGCTGCTACCCAGCCACGGGCTGAGCAAGAGACGATAGCCCTTCACCAAGAGGCCGAGTAGGCGCCGTGGCAAAAGCCACACCGCAACCGCCCAAGACGTCATGATGCGCGCTCTATGAGTTGGCTGTTTCGCAATTGCTGCAACTCGGCTCGCACCGCTCGCGCCAAAGGCTTAGACCAGGCGCTCACGAATTCTTCCCGTAAGAAAGAACGGCGCAACCGGATGACGAGTGCCGCATCGCGCGGTGTCCACGTGGCGCTCACCGGAAGCACTTGATTAAAGACCGCATAAATTTGCCTGCGCATGCCGTTTCGGGTCACTGCGCGCTTGGCCCATCGTTTGGGTAACAAGACCCCAATCGCGGGCCCAGGCGATAAACCGGGCACGCGGTGTGTCTCTGCACGGTGTAAGGCAAAGTGGGCCGTTTGACACGTCGGTGGACGCGCCGTCACGGCCTGAAACTGCACGCGGCTGTTTAGCCGCCGCATAGCGACTTCTTTCACCGGTTGGGTGGCTGAAATGAGCGCCATACACGTCGGCTGCACACAGGCCGCAAAAGCGGCGCGCGTCTAATTTACAGGCCGAGGCGTTTGCGGCCCTTGGCGCGGCGCGCTGCGATCACAGCACGACCACCACGGGTCTTCATACGAACTAAGAAACCGTGCGTGCGTGCGCGGCGTGTTTTAGATGGTTGGTAGGTACGCTTCATGATGAGCTCTCAAAAAAAAGAAAGGGGGTCGTACGCCTTGTGACGCAGGAAACCTAGCATTATCGCAAATATTTGGAAGGGTTTCACAATTTACCTTCATTAGCGGGTTTTTTGCCAACGCACAAGGGTGTTTTTTCTTATTTTTCCGGTGTTAAAACGAAATATAGGGGTTGTGGATAACTTTGTTTTATCGCTATACTCATCACTCATTTTTCGATAGCTATCCACAGGTAGATGTGTTGTCGTGCATGCCGAAACCACCCAAAAAAAGAACGCCCTCTATGACCGCTCCGCCTTCACTCGCCGCACAAGCTGAAGGCCTCTCCGCGGACTTGTGGTCGCGCTGTGTTGACTTTTTAGCGCAAGAAATTCCCGAGCAACAGTTCAATACATGGATTCGCCCCTTGGCAGCAGCCGTGTCAAACGACCCTCTGCGGGTCACCATTCAGGTGGCTAATCGATTCAAAATGGACTGGGTCCGAAGCCAATATGCCCAACGAATCAGCCAAGTTTTGCAGACACTTGCCGGTGAAGAAGTTGCCGTAGAGCTAGTGCTCACTCCGCGTGAAGTTGCCGCAAGACAAGCACCCATGTCAACAAGACCCGCCAGGGACAGCGTTTTCGATGAGGCGGTTGTCGCGCCCGCTTTCGCCTACACCGACAGCGCCGCTGGAGAAGGTGGGCACAAGAGCAGACTGAACACCGCGCTCACCTTCGACAGCCTTGTGGAAGGCAGCGCTAACCGCATGGCCCGCGCGGCGGCAATGCACGTCGCGAGTCAGTTGGGACAACTTTACAACCCCTTGTTTATCTACGGCGGCGTCGGTCTAGGCAAGACCCACCTCATGCACGCCATCGGCAATTACTTGGTCAAAGAGCGGGCGGATGCCAAAGTTCTCTACATCCATGCCGAGCAGTTCGTATCGGATGTGGTTAAAGCCTATCAACGCAAGGCTTTTGACGAGTTCAAGGCGCGCTATCACTCCTTGGACTTATTGCTCATTGATGACGTCCAGTTTTTCGCCAATAAAGAGCGTACGCAGGAGGAGTTCTTCAACGCTTTTGAGGCTTTACTGGCGAAACGCTCTCACATCGTGATGACCAGTGACACCTACCCAAAAGGGTTGGCAGACATCCACGAGCGTTTGGTATCGCGCTTTGACTCCGGTCTCACGGTGGCCATAGAGCCGCCTGAGTTGGAGATGCGGGTGGCCATCCTGATCACCAAGGCAGCCGTCGAGGGTGCGATCATGCCTGAGGACGTGGCCTTTTTTGTTGCGAAAAATGTGCGCTCCAACGTCCGAGAACTCGAAGGTGCGCTGCGAAAGATCCTCGCCTATTCACGCTTTAACCAAAAAGACATCTCCATTGCGCTGGCAAAAGAGGCGCTACGCGACCTGCTGTCTATCCAAAACAGGCAGATCTCCGTTGAAAACATACAAAAAACGGTTGCGGACTTCTACAAAATCAAGGTCGCAGACATGTACTCCAAGAAGCGTCCTGCGAGCATCGCGCGGCCAAGACAAATCGCCATGTACCTGGCGAAAGAGTTGACCCAAAAAAGCCTGCCTGAGATCGGCGAGTTGTTCGGCGGGCGAGACCACACCACAGTCTTACACGCCGTGCGCAAAATTGGTGCCGAGCGCGGCCAACTAAGCGAACTAAACCAGGCCCTTCACGTGCTAGAGCAGACCCTTAAAGGTTGATACTTTTTTAGAAAAAAAGCCCGACAAATCAAGGGTTCTAGGCATTTTTGAGCGAAAATATAAGGATAGCTGTTCTGGCCGTTTTGCCGCGTTAGCAAGCCACACGGTATCCGCTTACTTTAAGGATTTCTAATGATCGTTTTCAAGTCCACTCAAGACCATGTCTTGTCTGCACTCCAGTCGGTGTCTGGCATTGTTGAGCGCCGCCAAACCTTGCCTATTTTGGCGAACGTGATGCTGCGCAAAACGGCCGGCGTTGTGCAACTGACCACCAGCGATCTAGAGATTCAAATTCGCACACAAGCCGAACTTGGCGGTGATGAAGGGGACTTCGCAACCACCATCGCAGCACGCAAGCTCATTGACATATTGCGCACCATGCCCAGTGACCAGAACGTTAGCCTGGAGTCCAATGGGGGCAAGCTGATACTGAAGGGTGGGAAAAGCCGCTTTACCTTGCAAAGCCTGCCAGCGGCGGACTTTCCCTTGGTGCAAGAGGCGCCGAACTTCGGCCCGGTTTTCAGCGTGCCACAGCAAGCGCTCAAAGCCCTGATGAACCGGGTCGCCTTCTCAATGGCCATTCACGACATTCGCTATTACCTGAATGGCATTCTGTTCGTGGCGGAAGGCAACAACCTGAGTTTGGTCGCAACCGATGGCCACCGCTTGGCGTTTGCAAATGCGACGCTAGACGTTGCCATGCCAAGTAAGCAAGAGGTTATTTTGCCGCGCAAGACCGTGCTGGAGTTACAGCGCTTGCTGAGCGACAAAGAGGGCGCCATTGAGATGCAGTTTGCAGGCAATCAAGCAAAGTTCAGTTTCGACGGGATGGAATTTGTAACGAAACTGGTTGAGGGCAAGTTCCCCGACTACAACCGTGTGATTCCACGCAACCACACCAACGAGTTGATACTGGGGCGGCAAACATTGCTGTCGTCGCTGCAACGTACTGCGATCATGACCTCGGACAAGTTCAAAGGTGTACGACTCAATATCGAGCCGGGCAGCTTGCGTATTGCGGCCAGCAACGCCGAGCAGGAAGAGGCCACCGACGAAATCGAAATTGAATACAGCGGTGACGCCATTGATATTGGATTCAACGTCACCTACCTAATGGACGTGTTAGCCAATATGAGCCAAGACATGGTCCGCATTAGCTTGTCTGATGGCAATAGTTCCGCGTTGATTACGCTGCCAGATAGCGAAGATTTCAAGTACGTCGTCATGCCCATGCGCATTTAAGTCACGCCTTGGGGCGAGCGCAAGGCCCTTGCGCTGGCACCATCGCAAGTGCTCAGGGTGCCTGAGCGCAGCCAACAACACGGCAACCGCCCGTGTGATGCAAAGAAAATATTTCGTATGACAGACCCAAAAACAACGGCATCTACGGCCGCCTCCATTGCCGCCGAGCAAGACAGTTACGGAGCAGGCTCCATACAAATTTTGGAAGGTTTGGAGGCCGTTCGCAAGCGACCTGGCATGTACATCGGGGACACCTCGGATGGCACGGGCCTTCACCACTTGGTATTTGAGGTTGTTGACAACTCCATAGACGAGGCCTTGGCTGGGCATTGTGACGACATTGTCGTCACTATTCACTCAGACAACTCTGTCTCCGTGGTCGACAACGGGCGGGGCATTCCGACGTCCGTCAAGATGGATGACAAGCACGAACCCAAACGCAGTGCCGCCGAAATTGCGCTCACCGAGTTGCACGCCGGCGGTAAGTTCAACCAAAACAGCTACAAGGTGTCGGGTGGCTTGCACGGTGTTGGGGTTTCTTGCGTGAATGGCTTATCTGTTTGGCTGCGGTTGACGATTCGTCGTGAGGGCAAGCTACACACGGCGGATTTCATACGCGGCGTTATGCAAAACCGCAACATAGAAATCGTCGACGGGTTTGAGACCTCGCCACTCACCGTCGCGGGCGCCACAGAGAAACGGGGTACGGAGGTTCACTTTTTACCCGACTCCGAAATTTTTCAACAAAACGCGGATTTCCACTACGACATATTGGCCAAGCGCCTGCGCGAGTTGAGCTTCCTCAACAACGGCGTTCGTATTCAATTGAAAGACGAGCGAACAGGAAAAGAAGACGATTTTTCTGGTGCTGGCGGTGTGCGCGGGTTTGTGGAGTTCATCAACACCAACAAGACTGTCCTTCACCCTAATGTGTTTCACGCATTGGGAGATCGCGACAGTGACCAAGGAACCAATGTCGGCGTTGAAGTTGCCATGCAGTGGAACAGCGGGTTCAATGAGCAGGTCCTCTGCTTCACCAACAACATCCCCCAGCGCGACGGCGGAACCCACCTAACCGGCTTGCGCGCGGCGATGACCCGGGTGATCAACAAATACATTGAAGAAAACGACTTTGCTAAAAAGGCCAAGGTTGAAGTCACCGGCGACGACATGCGCGAAGGCCTCTGTTGCGTCCTGTCCGTCAAGGTGCCAGAACCCAAGTTTTCAAGCCAGACCAAAGACAAGCTGGTTTCCAGTGAGGTGCGTGGGCCAGTTGAAGACATCGTTAGCCGTTTACTCTCCGACTACTTACAAGAACGGCCGAACGACGCAAAGACGATCTGCGGCAAGATTATCGAGGCCGCCCGAGCCCGTGAGGCGGCACGTAAGGCACGCGACATGACCCGTCGAAAAGGGGTTTTGGACGGCATGGGTTTACCTGGGAAGCTCGCCGACTGCCAAGAAAAAGACCCTGCCCTGTGCGAAATTTACCTGGTGGAGGGTGACTCCGCTGGGGGTTCTGCCAAACAGGGCCGCGACCGCAAGTTCCAAGCTATTTTGCCGCTGCGCGGCAAAATTCTAAACGTCGAGAAAGCCAGATACGAAAAGCTGCTGACCAGCAACGAGATCCTCACGCTCATAACGGCCTTGGGTACAGGCATTGGTCAGGTCAGTGCCAGTGACGGCAAGAGTGGTGCGGATGACTTTAATGTCGAAAAACTACGTTACCACCGCATCATCATCATGACCGACGCTGACGTGGACGGGGCTCATATCCGCACGCTGTTATTGACGCTCTTCTATCGTCAAATGCCACAGTTGGTTGAGCGTGGGCACATCTATATTGCCCAGCCACCGCTTTACAAAGTGAAGGCCGGCAAGGAAGAACAGTACCTAAAGGACGGACTGGCACTAGACGCCTTTCTGCTGCGCATCGCCACCAAGGACGCGAAAGTACAAACAGGCGGCGCTAACTCGCGGGAAATCGCCGGCGATGAGTTGGTCGAGTTAGCCAGTATTCACCAAACCGCTCAGGCCGTTATTACCCGACTCAGCCACTTCATGGACCAAGAGGCCTTAGAGGCGCTGGCCGATGGCATGCACCTGAATCTGGATACCCTTGAGACCGCAACGGCCAGTGCCGCGGCGCTAGGCGCCACCCTGAGTGAGGCAAGCGCAGAGGCGGGCATCGACCCCCGCACGGAGAAGCCGTTTATTCGCATCAGCCGTCAACACCACGGCAACGTACGAGACAGCGTCATCACGCAAGACTTTGTTCACGGCGCGGACTATGCGCGATTGGCTGAGGCCTCTACCCGACTCAAAGGCCTTTTGAACGAAGGCGCTACTGCGACGCGTGGCGAGGGGGAGCGCCAAAAAGCCAGCGAAGTAGAAGACTTCCGTGAGGCCATGGTGTGGTTGATTGCGCAAGCAGAGTCAGCAACCAGCCGACAGCGCTACAAGGGCTTGGGCGAAATGAACCCCGCCCAACTGTGGGAAACAACCATGGACCCAACCGCACGAAGCCTCCTACAGGTGCGGATTGAAGACACCATCGAAGCCGACAAAGTCTTCACCATGCTAATGGGTGATGAGGTTGAGCCGCGACGCCACTTCATCGAGCAAAATGCACTTCGCGCGGGCAACATTGACGTGTAACCCCATTTGCAGTCGACAAGCCCTAGACCCCAACTAGGCGCAACAAAAAAGCCCTGCTAGCAACCAGCAGGGCTTTTTCTTTTTGAGGGGCAACGCCTTTGGAGGCACCCCTTATTGGATGCCCATTTACCGCTTAGTCATCAATTTGCGGCAGCAACAGGTGCATCAGAATGGCGATGAGGGCAACGGGCAACAAACCAGTCACCAGCAAGTTTTTCAGGTCAATTGGCAAGTGCTGCAAGGCCTCTGGCACCGCCTTTAGGCCCAGACCCAGAGAAAGGGAGACCGCAAATATCAACATGTTGCGCTGATTCCACTTCACCTCACCCAACATACTCAAACCTGCGGAGGCCACCATACCGAACATCACGATCACACCGCCACCCAACACGGCAATCGGCATAGAAGCGACCAAGGCGCCTACTTTGGGAATCAGGCCGCAAATGATCAGGAAGACAGCCGCCAAGGTCACGATAAAACGGCTCATCACGCCAGTAATCGCAATCAGTCCCACATTCTGACTAAATGACGTATTTGGCAAACCACCAAAGACGCCGGCCACGGCAGTACCTAGACCATCGGCGTAGGTCGCTCCCGCCAGCTCCTTCTCGGTTGCTTCACGACCCGCACCACCCTTGGTGATACCCGAGACATCGCCAACCGTTTCGATTGCCGAAACCACGGCCATGGCACACATACCGACGACGGCGGCAATATTGAATTCAAACCCATACTTGAACGGCGTGGGAATCTCAAACCAGCCCGCCCGTGCCACACCACCGAAGTTCACCATGCCAAGGCCGATAGCGACGAAGTAGCCCGCCAAGATACCCACCAACACAGCAGCCGAAGACAGAAAGCCCTTTGCAAAAAACTTAACCAACAGGGTAACAATAATCACCACCAAGGCGAGCGTCCAATGGCTAGCACCGCCAAATTCAGGCTTGCCTTTCAACGGCACACCGCCGGCGGCATAGTCAATGCCCACAGGAATCAGAGACAAGCCAATCGTCAAAACAACCAACCCGGTCACTAGCGGTGGAAACCAGTGACGGATCCTGCCAATCACGCGACCCAACATAAAGTGAAAAATACCACCCGCCACAATGCCGCCAAACAGCGCGCCCATACCCGCCGTCTTGACGATGGGAATCATGATTGGGATAAAAGCAAAACTGGTGCCCTGCATGATGGGTAGCCGGCCACCGACAGGACCAAACCCTATCGTCTGGATAAGCGTCGCCACCCCAGCGAACAACATCGACATTTGAATCAAGAAAACCAAGTCGGGCGACCCGAAGCTGTACCCCGCCGCCAAGCCAACGATGATGGCCGGCGTAAAGTTGGACACAAACATCGCCAGCACGTGTTGAATGCCTAGCGGAATGGCCTGGCTGAGGGGCGGGACAAAATCGGGATCACGTAGTTTTTGCGCCAGCGTTGTATCAGTCGTCATGACATAGCTCCTTGGTCATAGAAGGGGGCCGTGCACGCGCCAAGGCGTTGTACACACTCGTTCGTAATGTATACACTTTTAACCCTATGCCCTATAGGGTATGCCCCCATATCGACAGCGTTAACCAATGGCTGTCCCAGCGCTAGTAAACGCTCGCTTCGCCCTCTGGTCTTGTCTTAAACCGCTTATGAGTCCAGTGATATTGTGCCGGCGCAGACCGAACAAGGGCCTCTAAAACGCGGTTCATCCGGCGCGCATCGGCCACCGCATCCTCGGAAGGAAAGCCGTCCCAAGAAGGCTCAATCGACACCTCGTAACCATATGGCGTCAGACGCGTCACCACCGTAGCGACGGCACATCTCCCAATCGTAGCAAACCGCGACAGGGAGGTAACCGTTGCAGCGGGTACACCAAAGAAAGGCACAAACACCGCATCTCTTGCACCTAAGTCCATATCGGGTAGTACGTACAGGGCGGCACCGGCGCGCATGGTCCTCGCTGTCGGGCGACCGGCGTCCTGCTTGTTGAGCAGCGTCGGCGCACCGAATCGTGAACGACCATTCGCAACCCACGCATCCAATGACGACCGTTTCTGACGCGCATAGATGGTCGCAAATAACCTAGGCACAGAAAGCGTTAATGCGGTCCAACCAGCGTCTAATCCAACAAAGTGGGGGGCAAAAAGCACCTTCGCGCCATCAGACCGCAACCAACTCAAATCGCCTGTTATCTGCAAGCGCCGCCGAACCAGGTCCTCTGGCCCATGCCACAACCAGGCCCTATCCAATAACGACTGGGCAAACGTCACGAACACCGCCCGCTCCAAAGCACGACGTTCCGCCGTCGACTGCTCCGGAAAGCACAGCCGTAAATTAGTTTGTACGATGTGCCGCCGCCGGTGGGCAAATACCCAAAGCAAGCACCCAAAGCACCGACCTACAAACCGTAGCAACGGCAGCGGCCAACCCGCCATCACACGTACCCAAAAGGGTGTCGCGCTTGTCACGCCACGTCCTGACGCGCCGCCATCTGCAGCTCACGCTCGCGACGACGCTGCGCACGCGCAATCGACACACTGTAGGTGACGATCACCACGGTAACCGTGGCGATTAGCAGCGTTGCCGCCGCGTAAACCGTTGGGTTGATACCGCGCCGCGCATAGGTGAAAATTGCCTGCGGCAAAGTTGTAACCCCTGGCCCTGACAAAAACTCTGAGATCACCACATCATCAAACGACAAGGTAAAGGTCAACAACCACGCGGCTACCAACGCCGGCGCGATGTTTGGTAGCGTTACCAAGAAAAACACCTGCGCAGGACGACAACCCAAATCCATAGCGGCCTCTTCTATAGCGCGATCCATTTCTCGCAGACGCGACTGAATCACAACCATCGCGTACGCCATACCCATTAGGGTATGGCCAAACACAATGGTGACAAACCCACGCTCTGGCCAACCAACGCCAAACCAGGCCTCGGTCGTTCTCTGAACAGAAACCATCAGCAACAACAACGACAACCCAATGATCACCTCGGGCATGACCAAGGGTGCGTTGATCATGCCGGAGAACAAGGTTCTGCCGCGAAACCGGTGGTAGCGCACCAAAACAAAGGCGGCGAACGTACCCAAAATACACGAGAGCGTCGCGGCCGTCAGTGCAACCTGCAAGGATAACCAAAAGCCCTCAATCAGCCGGCTATCGCGCATTAAGGCCTCGTACCATCGCAGAGAAAAGCCGGTAAAGCGTGCGTCTTGCCGTGTGCTGTTGAATGAGAAAAAAATCAGGAAGCCCAACGGTAAATATAAAAAACCGTAGATGGCGGTCAACCACACCACCCCCGTTTTCCCCGCCAAGATACGACCCAATGTGGTCATGCCCGCCCCGCCTGCGCCAACTGTCGCCCATGGCGGTAGTAATAAATCGCCAGCGGGATCAAGACGAGCAAAATAACCGTCACCGCCAGCGCCGACGCCCGCGGCCAATTGTTACTTGTAAACATCTCATCCCAGACAACCCGCCCAATCATGAGGTTTTCTGCGCCGCCCAACAATGACGGAATAACAAACTCACCCAGCGCAGGAATAAACACCAGCATCGATCCGGCAATGATTCCGCTTTTTGACAAGGGCACCGTCACCAGCCAAAAGGCTTTCAGCGGGGTTGCACCCAAGTCATGCGCCGCTTCTAATAAGCGACCGTCCATCTTCACCAGGGTTGCGTATAAGGGCAACACCATAAATGGCAAATACACATAGGTCATGCCCACCAGCATAGATATGTCTGTATAGAGCATCTGAACCGGTGTATCCGTGAGACCAATGAACATAAAAAAGCGATTGATGACACCCGTATCTGCTAGCAGCCCCTTCCACGCGTAAACCCGCAATAAGAAAGACGTCCAGAAAGGCAGCATCACCATCATTAAAAGCGCGGGGCGGTAACGTGGATTAGCGCGGGCTATAAAGTAGGCGAACGGATAACCCAAAAACAAACAAAACAAGGTCGTTAGGGCGGCGTAACGAATAGAGGTCGCATACGCCTCCAAATAAATCGTCGCATGGCTCGGGTGCTCTAGGTTTAGGAAAATTGAGACGTAATTCGACAGCTCCGCCTTAAATGTCCACCCCCCATCCGTCACCTCGAGCAGTGGCATAAATGGATCCACGCCGCCATCCATATCAGTCACACTGATCCGCAACAAAATCAGGAACGGGAGCGCAAAGAACACCAGCAGCCAGGCGTATGGCACACCAATAACGGTGCGCTTACCCGCTTTGTCTAGCCATCGCCATCCTAGATGCATGTCCGTCGGCCTCAACTAGCGATCCAAAACCACAGCCGCCTCGGCTGGCCACCAGAAAAACACGCCGTCCTCCCATGTGATGTCGCTGGTCTCAAAACGAAGGTGATTCGCCTCGGTTACCTTCACCTGCTTACCCGAGGGAAGCACGACGACAAAGGTGCTGTAACTGCCGAAGTAAGCAATCTCCAGAACCTTACCTGTAAAAATATTCTGTGCAATGCCATCGGGGCGCTGTTTACTGATATTTATTTTTTCAGGCCGTACCGCAACGCTCACTTCCTGCCCAAGGTAGCCCGTCGGCGCATGGTTAATATGAATAACCCCTTCGGTGGTCTCGATCTCGCTAGAGCCCAAGGCCTCGCGCGACAAACGACCATCAAACAAATTAGCCTGACCAATAAAGTCCGCCACAAAACGACAGTTGGGATACTCATAGACCTCTTGAGGTGCACCCGTCTGAAGCACGTTGCCGTCGCTCATCACGGCGATGCGCGAGGCCATCGCCATGGCCTCCTCTTGGTCATGCGTGACCATGACGCATGTCACTTCTACCGATTCAATGATGTTGACGAGCTCAAACTGTGTCTCTTCTCGTAGCTTCTTATCTAACGCACCTAGCGGCTCATCCAACAACAAGAGCTTGGGCTTCTTCGCCAAACTGCGCGCCAGTGCAACACGTTGCTGCTGACCCCCAGAAAGTTGGTGGGGCTTACGCGTCGCATACGCACCGAGCTGCACGAGATCTAACATATCCGCCACGCGGGCAGAAATAATGTCTTTAGGTAGGCCCTCCCGACGCAGACCAAACGCGACGTTCTCCCAAACACTCAAGTGCGGGAACAGCGCATAGGATTGAAACATCATGTTCACTGGCCGCTCATGCGGCGGAATATTCACCATATCCACACCACCTAGCAACACGCGCCCAGCCGTCGGTGTTTCAAAGCCAGCCAACATACGTAACAGCGTGGACTTGCCGCACCCTGAGCTACCTAAGAGGGCAAATATCTCACCGCGTTCAATCGACAAGTTGACATGGTCGACCGCAACGACATCATCAAACCGCTTTAACAAATCAATGGTTTGCAAAAACGTTTTGTTGTCTCGCAACGGCTGCACGCGGTCATCAGCTGTCAGCTCAGTCATCTCTGTATACCCACGTTATCGTTGATAGTGGTGTGATCAGACAAAAAGCAAAAGCCGCACCCCTCAGTTACCCGGGGGTGCGGCTTTGATTTTTTACTATGCGTAATCAATTACCTTTTTTGAACGTGGTGTATACGTTCGCCATCGCCTCCCGCGCGCTGGCGGTGAAGTTTCCAGGAGGGATCATTCGCGTCATGGCCTCACCTGTCACGAAAATGGTGGGGTTCTTAGAAATGACAGGATCAACCAACGGCTCAGCGGCCTTGTTACCTGACGGATACTGCATCTCATTGGTAAAGGTAGCAGAGACCTCTGGGCGCAAGAAATAGTTCAAAAACTGGTGTGCGTTATTTGGATGCTTGGCATCCGCAGGGATAGCCACTGTATCGAAAAAGATCAGAGCGCCGCCGGTCGGCAGCAGCGCTTCAATTTTCTCTCCACTCTCGTTTTCAACAGCGCGCTCTCGTGCAATATTGATATCGCCGGACCAACCAATGGCCACACAGGCTTTGCCACCCGCTATATCGTCGATGAGGGTGGATGAGAACATGCGCACGTTCGGACGTACCTTCAACAACATCTCCAACGCTTTCTTATAGTCGTCGGGGTTGTTTGAATAAGCATCCAACTTGAGATAGTGCAACGCCACGGGAACAATTTCTGTTGGCGAGTCTAGGTACGCGATGCCACAGGACTGCAACTTGGCCGTGTACTTCGGGTCAAACACCAAATCCCACGCGTTTTCAGGCATGGGCATCCCGTCGAGCGCCTTTGTAACGCGATCCTGGTTGATACCGACCGTCGTAAAGCCCCAACCCCACGGAAAAATGTATTGATTACCCGGGTCAACCAATTCAAGTTTTTGCATCACACCTGCGTCGAGGTTGCCGTAGTTGCTTAGCTTTGTTTTGTCGAGCTTTTGCAGCAGTCCGCCGTCAATTTGCGGTTTCGCAAACGCTGACCCCGGCATCACGATGTCGTATCCGGAGTTCCCCGCAACCAATTTCGCGTGTAACGCTTCATTGGTTTCAAATGTTTGGTAGTTGACCTTGATGCCCGTCTCTTTCTCAAAATCAGGAATCATGGACTCACTAATGTAATCAGGCCAGTTGTAGATGTTCAAGATCTTTTCTTCGTCGGACGCCGCAACCTCGGTTGCGGCCGTTTGAGCCTGCTCCTTTTGACCACACGCCATCAGCAACGCACTAAGCGCCGTCAGCGCCGCCAAAGCTAGAACTCGTTTCTTCAACATCTCACCACTCCAAAAAGTTAAACAACACCAAAGCGCCTTCGTTTTTACGCCGCGACACCTATATTGTAAAAAAGAAAGCAAACATTGCGTCAGAACCAGCAGTAGATTGTCATTTTTAAGTCAAAATCGCGCCAAAACAAGACTATTTAGCGTAACTGGCTAACCGCTGATGCATGCGTTTACGGCAGGCATCTCCAAATGCGCTAAATATCGCGTGATAGAACGGTGTTTCCCATGACTTGTATTCTGGATGGAACTGGGTGCCGTAAGCGAATGCCGTCGCGTGGCGTACCCGTGCCATTTCAACAATACCGTCTTCCGCGTGGGCCAATGGCTCAAGGGCGTCTGCCAGCCGATCAACCCCCTGACCGTGCAGCGAATTCACACGCACCGCGCCACTCCCCGCCCAGGCACGGGTGCTTGGGTCTGCTAGAAGCGTAATCGTATGCGCGCCACTCCCCGCCCAGGCACGGGTGCTTGGGTCTGCTAGAAGCGTAATCGTATGCGCCGGCGCGTATTGGCCGTCATAAGACAAGGCCTTGTCTTCCCGGTGATCCCGTTTCCCGGGCAAGTCCTGTACCTGCTGATGCAGACTCCCACCTAGGGCAACATTCATTTCCTGAAACCCACGACAAACACCAAAAATTGGCACGCCTCGTAAGACGCACTCGCGCACCAAGGTCAAGGTAAGTGCATCGCGCCGATGGTCCAACGGTAGGCTCGGGTCCGTAACCGGCTGACCAAAATGTACCGGATCAATATTCGCCGGCGAACCGGGCAGCAGAACACCATCTACACCAGCCAGCAGTTGTGCCACTAACGCAGAGTCTGCGAGCGGAAACGTACACGGCTGAACGCCCGCGCTTCTCTGGAGCGCTTCAGCATATTTCTCGCCCAAAAACAAATACGGTATCGCCTGCGGACCGTCGCCGGAGGCACGGTGGTCTAACGGTAGCCAAACCAAAGGCAGTATGGGTTGTGGAGTTGACATGGTGTTGATGCGGCGTCGCGATGAGGTGGCGGAAGCATTCTTTTAGAAAGCGCTTTTCTAGCTAGTTGCGTGATTTATTCGATGCCATTTTCCACCCGTTCAGAAGCAAGGCATTGGCCATGACGCTCACAGAGCTCATGGCCATCGCCGCACCCGCAACCACTGGATTGAGGAAGCCTAGGGCAGCTAGCGGAATACCTGCAACGTTATAAACAAAAGCCCAGAATAAGTTTTGCCGAATTTTTTGAACGGTTTTACTTGAAATTTCTAACGCCCCTAAAACCAGTTGCGGGTCCCCTCGCATCAAGGTCACACCCGCTGCGCTCATCGCAACGTCACCGTGCTTGCCATTATTCATGGCGATGCCAACATCGGCTGTTGACAGCGCCGGCGCATCGTTGATACCGTCGCCGACAAAGGCGACTATCTCGCCACGCTCCTGCAGCGTACGAACATGGCGGGCCTTATCGCCAGGTAAGCAACCCGCAAAGACCTCCGTTATGCCAACACGGCTTGCCACGGCATTTGCCGCACCCTCGTGATCGCCAGACATAATCAGCACGCGCTTACCCGCCGCTATCAACTCGGCCACGGCGTCACGGGCACCCGGTTTAAGTGCATCGCCAAAGGCAAAAGCAGCAACCGCCGTAGCGCCATTAGCAACTAAAGACACGGTCAAGCCGCTGGCGTGCCAACGCGAGAGAGCGGGAGCGAACACAGATGTGTCGACGCCTTCATTTAGTAACCAATCAGGGCTACCCATGCGCCAGATTGGGGCTCCCGCTATCGGAAGCCACTGCACACCGCGACCGGGGACATTTTCGACCGTGCCTACGCCCTCAGGGGCTTGCATCGCCTCGCCCGGCGCGTTAACAACCAACCATTGCCGCACCGCCGCGGCCAGTGGGTGTGGGTTCTCTGCTTGAAGCTGTGCGATCCGTTGCATTACATCGGCGTTGTCTAGTGCGCCTTCAAACGCTTGTACCGATGGTTCCCCTTTAGTCAGCGTACCGGTCTTGTCAAAAACAACGGCCGTGACGCGATGCGCACGCTCCAAGGACAGGGCATCCTTAATTAAAATACCGTGGCGCGCAGCGACGCCCGTGCCCACCATTATGGCGGCTGGCGTTGCCAGGCCCAGTGCACATGGGCAAGCAATAACCAGTACAGCCACTATATTTATGGTCGACGTTGACAAGTCCGCGCCCGCAAGCAACCAAGCGATAAATGTCAGCATGGCGATGGCAAGCACAACAGGCACAAAAACGGCTGCAACTTGGTCAACTTGTTTTTGAACAGGGGCCTTTGCCGCCTGCGCATCTGAGACCATGCCAATGATCTGGGCCAAGATACTATTGGTATGCGTGGTCAAGACGCGCACATCAAGCGAACTCTCTCCGTTGAGCGTACCTCCAATCACGCGGTCTCCGGGGTTTTTGTTAACCGGCATGGGCTCCCCAGTCACCAGCGACTCATCCAGGCTTGACTGCCCAGAAATGACCTCAGCATCCGCGGGTACGGTTTCGCCTGCGTAAATACGAATAACGTCACCAATCAATAATTCAGACACCGCGACCTCAAGGACGTCGTCGCGCTGTTTCCCATCAGGTAATAGCCTCGCTGTAGCAGGCTGTAAGCGCTGAAGGGCACGAATCGCCTCCGTTGTTTGCTTCTTACTTCTTGCTTCCAGATACTTCCCAAGCAAGACCATCGCGATAACAACGGCCGACCCTTCAAAGTAAAGGTGAGGCATGGCCTCAGATGAAGCCGTGAGCCAGAGCCATGTTGATAAAAGCCAGCCTGCGGTGGTGCCAATCACAACGAGAAGCTCCATATTGCCTGCACGTGCTTTTAGCGCTCGCCATGCAACTTTATAAAACGGCCAACCTAAAATAAATTGAACAGGGGTTGCCAGCGCGAACTGAATGGGTGCGGGAAGCATAAACGTCACCGTATCCCCACTCATAAGCAAAGACCAACACATAGACAGCACCAGCGGAGCACAGAGCAGCAGCGCGGCAAAGGTCGGCAAAAACGCCCTATCAATGCCTAACCAGCTTCGTTGTTCATTCTCAAGCGCGGTTTGAATCTCGGTCGGTTCGTAACCGGCATCCCGAACTGTTCGCTTTACTTGGCGCTGAAAGTCTTCAACCGCCACACCATCTTCGGCGCTAACAACGCGTACGGTTTCCGTTGCCAGATTAACCACCGCATCGGCGACCCATGGCTGTCGCTTTAAGGCCCTCTCAACACGCCCAACACATGATGCACATGTCATACCACCGACCCCGAGATCAACGGTATGGACGATAGGGTGTTGTTGTGCGTCTAAGGTTTTCAGCATCGCAATATTTCACCACACCGTTGACGCCATTGTCATAAAATCAACTGAATAAATAGCAAAACCCAACCATGACAACCCATCACCTAACCGTTCTTGGTATGACTTGCGGCCACTGTGAAAAAGACGTTAGCCGAGTGGTCCGTTCCGTTGATACTGATGCGAACATCCGTATTGATCGTGCAGCAAATGCCGTTTCTATCGAAACCAATCAAGCAATCACCGCCTTCATTGTGGCGATCGTGGCCGAAGGGTATGAAGCGACCGTTAATACGTAAGTGTCCTCGTAGAAAGGTATAGCTTTACCAAACGCTTACATATCGGTCGTACTGGACTTACACGGCCGCATCACACTAACGCCATTCCAAGAAATTACTTGGTGACCGTTGAGGCCCCAAAGGGGTCACAACTTATAGGAGTTAGTTATGCGTCCTTTTATTCGAAATATGGGCCTTGTCGCTGTTGCTGGCAGTGTTGTGGTCGTGTCAGCGTTGGCTTTTGCAGGCCATGACGATGACGACCACGGACGGTACAAGCATAGGCAAAAGCACCACATGGTCAAGGCTGAGAATTTAGCTGCGCTCAAGGTGAGTCTAAACTTGAATTCAGAGCAACTCCCTCTGTGGGATATATACGCCTCACCGACACGTCCCACTAGCCAAGACCCATCGGTAAATCGGGCAGCCATGCGTGAGCAAATGGAGGCACTTGAACCAATGGAACATTTACAATTCGTGAAGGAAAAGCACACCGATCGCCATAACAAGTTAATGGCGCACTATGATGCAACCGAACGCTTGTATGAGAGTTTGGACCCCCAGCAAAAAGTAACTTTTAATGAGGCACTCTCAAAGAAAAATCGCCACGGTAAGCACCATCGCCGGGACAAAGCGCACGATGATGACTAGATCACACTTAAAAACGACGTTTCCGTAAACAGAACACGTTTTAAAAGCACCTTATGGTGCTTTTTTTTGTTGGTAACACTGTGCATAAAAAACCAATAACTAGGACGTTATCCACAGCGCTTGCCTGCGTTCTAAAGTTGTTACATCTTAAGCAGCGGTGGAAAAGCCACTTTATCACCTAGTTATAGGCTACATAAGATTATGATTTTTAATGATTTATTTCTGTTATCAACAGAAAATGCTGTCCCTTACTACTACTACTATTTATAAATAAAGAAACTAAGATGAGAGGGGACAAGCTGATTATCATAGCGTTATCTAAGTACAGGTTGTGATGCCTGTGGAGACTGTTAAGATCTGGCATCTATCCTGTTTAAAGACGTTATCGTGCCAAAGCCATCCAGCGAAAACTTCTGTTTTGATATAAAAAGCAGTTATTTATCAATCGTTAATTTAGTCTTTCAGACCGTAGATGTGCCGCTTATTGCTGCTGATTTGGATAGACGATTTGGCGATGTCGCTGATTTTTTTGATGACGATGCGGTATCGATCGATTTGACGGCCCTTGCTCTGTCTGAGGTTTCCTCAGTTGATTGGGTTGCTTTACTCTCCTTGCTTAGAAAATATAGTATGCACCCCGTTGCTGTGCGTGGTGTCGGGCCAGATGATCGTGCGATGATTCAGTCTCTCGGATTGGTAATTCAAGAGACACCGTCCCAAGTGACGTCAGCGATAGCGATAGCGAGTGGTGCATCCGATAGTGCGGTCGGTGGGACAGTATCAGCGATCGACGCCTCCACAACCGAGCCTGCGCTTTTAGGTGCATTGGTTATTGATAAGCCTTTGCGATCGGGGCAGCGTGTATATGCCAAAGGCCGTGACTTGGTTATGTTAGCTATGGTCAATGCCGGTGCTGAGG